>Ga0181412_1000295_pt1 | contig 21438 bp, 19 predicted proteins | sample 35SPOviralmetaG_FD_130113 | JGI IMG/M metagenome (GOLD analysis project Ga0181412, IMG submission 130113) | Marine viral communities from the oligotrophic San Pedro Time Series (SPOT) site, San Pedro Channel, CA, USA - 35 SPOT_SRF_2012-08-15 | ecosystem: Environmental > Aquatic > Marine > Strait... | reverse complement strand
TTTAAGATAACAAGTGATGGTGATGCAACGTTTCGAGGAACAATTGATGGTGGAAATCTAACAATAGGAACTGGAAGTTTTACAGTAAGTCCTGAAGGAGCAATGACTTCAACCAATGCAACCATAGAAGGTTCATTAACATCTCAGATTGGAACAATAGGTGGATTTAGTTTAAGTGCCAATGCATTAAAAAATTCAGATAATACAATACAAATTACAAGTACAACTGGTTTGCCAGTTATTAAATTACAAAATAGTTCTAATCAAGATAAATTAGTTTTAAGTACTGCTGCAGCTCTAACTCCTGTTGGTGGAACATTCACTGGCCTATCGATTGGAGTTAATGCAACTAGTCAAACTGCTAATGCAACTAGTACAACCCAAACCGGAGGTACTATGACTCAAACTAATTCAAATACATCTCTTAGTGCAGGAACACCCACACGATTTCCAAATACAGGTACTATTACTGCAGCTGCAGATGGTCTTACTTTAAGTGGAACAATTACAGTAGATGAACACAATTCTTCCTCAGAAATTGCTAGTACACGAATATCGGTAGGTTCTGGTAATAGTTTAAATTTTGCATTTTTAACATGGAGTTATGGTATTCAAATATTTAAAAATGGAAGTATCCTAATTCACACAGGTCAGAGTCCTGTTAATACTGAAACTTTATCACTTGGAGCTTATACAGGTACTATCGATTTAGAATCACCAAACGGTGCACTTGGATTTGATTATGCATTCACAGTTGAAGATGGTGCCTATTATGAATTTAAAACATTTGTTAATTATATTAGTGTTTTTGCTGATTTTACAATTGATCCGTTTCTAAATCGTAGCAATACTGTTAGAATGACTTCTAGAACTCCTAAGATAACTGCAGGTACTGCAACATTATCAGCAGCAGGGGCAGTATCATTTGCAGAAATAAACCAAGGTGGTATTCAAATAGTAACGAGTGCAACAAAACTTGTAAGAAGTGATTTTAATAGTTCTGATGCATTCTCAGTAACAGGTTCACTTTCAGCAACTGGTAATATTACTGCATTTAATTCATCAGATGAAAGATTAAAAAATAATATAGAACTTATAGAAAATCCTCTTGATAAAGTAAGTCAATTAAATGGTGTTACTTTTGATTGGAAAGAAGGATTTGATGATGTTCACAATTATGAGGGACATGATATTGGAGTAATTGCACAAAATGTATTACATATATTACCAGAGATTACAAAAATAAATGAAATTAATGGTTACTATGGAGTAAGATATGAAAAACTAACTCCTTTATTAATCGAAGCAATAAAAGAACTTTCAAGTAAAATTGAAAAATTAGAAAACAAATTAAAAGATAAAGAATAATGCCACTACCAACTTCAGGACCAATATCGGCATCTATGATTAACGAAGAATTGGGCAATAGTGCTATTGCAACAATATCATTCGAAACTATTGCTTTAGAATATAATTTTTCAGGACCTAATTATGCTGATTCAAATCCTGGACTTGGATTAGATGAATTATATGGATTAAATCCTGCTGCAGGTGATTTTCTTTTTTCTGATGCATATGGAGATGTAAATGATACTGGTTGGACATTTAATAATGCTGGTGGAGTTTTCACCACTCCAAGTCCAGATGAAGGTACTAATTCAAGTATTACTTTTAATGGAGCATCTGGAAATACTTATCCATCTGTATTCACAAGTACTACACGAGATGCAGATATTGTTGTTACTATTCCTGAATTTGACCAATTCTCTCAAACATATAATAACTTTGGAGGTACAGTAAGTGGTACAGTTTTCGCTATACAAAATGCATATCAACTGCAGTCAAGTGATGTAAGTTCAGATTTAAGTAGTATAAATTCTCAAACAGGAGTTGTTGTAGTTAATGCAGGTAATGATGCAAGTGCACCAGGTTCAGTAACACAAACTTTTACACATTCAAATCCAAACATAACAACAAACTTATCTGCAGGACAAATTGGTCAATCTTCTACACAACTTACTGTCCTTACTGGAAATCAAAGAGTATTAAGGTCCACAACCATCTCCATAGGAGTTCCAAGTGGTGCACCAGATGGTGTGAGTGGACATCAATATGGAAATGTAGGAAGTACTTTAACAAAAAACAGTACTTCAGTATATCAGTATTCATCTGCTTCAATAGAAGCTGGAAGAGGAACATCAGTAGTAACAGAAATCTCACCAGGTATTGGTCTTATATCATTTGATTACGATGCTGATACTTACCAAGAAGGGAAAGCTTTAGATATTGATATCATTTCAGGTTATAATACAACCAATGACCCAATGCCATGGCAAATGTTCTTATATAGTGGTAGTAAAGTTACACCTGGTGGTTCAGAACTAGGTTTAGCACCTAGTCAAAAATTTTATATAGATAATGGAACTAATCCTATGGGTGGAATGGGTTCAATTTCAGGTACTGGTGCAACTGGTTCAAATAATACAAACATAAAAGTTTATCCTGTTGCTACAAATTCAACTAGCGGTATTTTTCATAGATATATAAAAGTAACAACAACTGGTAATGGTACATCGCCAGGAGGAGTATATTATATTAATCTAAATCACAATCCTAATATTACTTTTTCAGTAAATCCTACAACTTTAAGTCAATTTACTTCTGGTGCACAAAGCAAAACTGTTGCACTTACTACTGGATTATCTTGGACGGCTGCAATTAGTGGAACAGGATTTACATTTACACCTAGTACTTCTGGAACTGGAACTACAACATTTACAATATCTGCAGCTGCTAATACAGGTGGTTTAAGAACTGGTGTATTTACAGTAGATGCAGTTGGATTCTCAGGATTCACAAAAACTTTTAATTTTTCTCAACTGCCTGCAATTGCAAATTCAACAGTTTGGATGAATGTTAATGGTACTTGGACATCTTATGGAACTGCACTAACGCCTGCGAATTTACCATTGGTAATACAACAAAGTTCATCATCTCCATATGGATTCTCACCAACATATTGGGAATTTGCAGTTCAAACAGATTATGCACAGAACTACGGTATAACACTTGATTCAGTAACGTATCTATCAATAGGAGCTTCAAATACAGGTGGTGCTCAACAAACCACAAGTACAAGTGTAACAAGTACACCATCATCTGTACAACTTTATATAAGAAACGATTATAACCCAGGTCAATATGCCAATACTGTATTTAGAGATACTGTTTTCACAATAACCAATGGGGGTGATTTAAGTACTCATACATTTACAGTAAGATTACAAGGAAGTGGAACAAGTTCACCTCCATCGCCTCCACCATCTCCACCATCACCACCACCGTCAACACCACCTGGTGATCCTGATGCTCCTGGTGGTTGTTTAATCTATGGAACTCAAGTTTCAATGATAGATGGAACTACAAAAGAAATACAAAACTTAGTAATCGGTGATATTGTTAAAAGTATAAACATCGATACAATGCCTGATGGTGAAAGTGAATCACTAAATTGGAGTTCAGATACATTATCATACACATCCGCACAATCTGAGGTAGTAGGTACTACTGAATATAGTGTTGATACGATATATTCTTTCAATACAGGATTAATAGAAGCATCAAAGGAACATAATCACTTTATAAAAAGAAATAACACTCATATGTTCTTACGTTCTGATAATATTCAAGTTGGGGATTATTTCTTAAACGATGAAGATGTATTTATAGAAATAACTTCAATAGAACAAAATTCTGATTCAAATAATTTTGTTTATAAGATAGATGTTGAAACAAAAGATTTATTCTTTGGAAATGGAATACTTACTCACAATGCTAAAGGTGTACCAGGAGACCCATAATAATTACAAATAATTTGGATATATGAAATAATTTTCGTATATTTACATAGTAAAGTTATATAAAAATGGCTATATTAAGAGATAAACAAAAAGATGATATCAAAAGTGGTATTGTCAATTATTTATTACAATGTAACGAAACAGTAGATACTAATATTTTAGTAAATAAAATAAATAGTTATTTACCTTCTGAAGAACAATTAAAAGATTCTTCTAAATTTTCATCAAGTATGAATGTATTGATTACTACTGGTGCCGGTAATACAATTCAAGGTGGAGCTGATATATGGACAAACCATTTCTTAAAATTAATTTGGCCAAACTTACCAAAAAGAAAAAATTGGAGATTATTAATTGATTCCAAACGACCTACAAACTTTGATAAAAACTCATTACCAGAGGGATTAGTATTTCATTTTCATGGAGATGACCCAAACAAAACAGAAAAATGGTTAAAGAATTGTATGGGAATACATTTTTTACATTCTCATTATCACAAGAGAGAACATATATGGAAATACGAAACTAAATTTAGAACTATTTTTGTTCACGCATATCCAACCGAAATGGAAGAAGTTATAAATAAAGTACCCGAATTAAAAAGATTACAATTTAATACGAAAGTTGATAGTGCATTTTACAATGAATTTTTACAAACTTTTAATAAAAGAATTTGGATAGGTAATAATCCAAGTAAACTATTAGATGATTTTCCAAATTACACTTATACTATACCAAATTTTTATAATTTTAAATATAATATAAGACCATCTGATGAAATTTCTAATAAAATCGGATTTGCATCAAGAGCAGAATCAAGAAAATGTTTACATTGGGTTCATGGCCATGAAGGATTTGTTCTCACAAACAAATATGATTTTGAAAATCTAAAAGATTCAACAGGTTATCAGTTTCCAAATGTTAAATTTTATCAATGGGATAATTCTATACATGATAGTTTTATGAGAAAGAAATTTGATATATTTCATGGAGCCTATTTTAAAGAACCATTTGGATATTCTATATTTCAAGCAGTTGATTATGGAAAAATTCCAATTATTCATACTGACTGGGCAACCGAGGTAGATTACAAGTATAGAGCATCTAATAAAAATGAATTTGATAAGATGATTAAAAAAATAATAGGTGATGATAAGAATACACGATTCGAAGAATTTATTAAACTCAAAACTTATATGATGACTTTTGACAATACACAAAATTGGTCTGCAAAAATATTAGAAAAATTTATTTAATATATTTATATATACACAAAAGATACTATGTCTATTATTAACTATGTCTTAGTTAAAGAGTTTTTTACAAATAACTTCAAAATAAAAAAAGACACAAACGAAAAAGAGTTCAAAGAATTATCACCTGTTAAATACAGATGGACACATGGTGCAACTGATTTACATCTTGGAGATGGTTTATTGATATATTCTGCTATTCAATACATGAGAGCAAAAGTATGTGTATGTTTAGGAAGTGGTGGTGGATTTATTCCAAGAATAATGTCCCAAGCAAGAATGGATTTACATGACCAAAAAATATTTGATGGAGAAAAGTTAATGGAATGGGGTAATGTAGGAACAACTATTTTAGTAGATGCATCAAATGGAGTTGGGGGACATACTGATTGGATAGAAAAAGATTCATTTTATCGAACACATTTTCCAAGTAGAGTAATATTAGATACAACAGAAAATGCATATTACAACTTTTTTGTTAAAGAAGATATAAAAATAGATTATCTTCATATAGATGCAGGACATTCATATGATGATGTAAAGAAAGATTTTGAATTATACAGTAAAATACTAAGCCCTAATGGTATTATATCTATTCATGATACTGATGAATCATTTGAAAAAGAACATATCATTACAGATGATACATTAGATGATTTTCATCAAGAATATGCAAATGGACCAGCAAAGTTTGTTAAAGAGTTAAAAGAAAACAAAGAATGGGAAGTTTTTAATTTTTTTAATAATGGTATATTAAGAGATAAACCTTCTTCTACTGGTCTAACATTTATAAGAAAGAATGCATAAAATAAATTTAGTTACAGTTGTTGGACACAACACTACACTTTTACCACATATGATAAATCACTACAAAGATATTGTAGATGAAATTTATGTAGTAGTTTATAGACAACATACTTTAGATGGTATATTAGAAGATGTAATTAATCTTGGAATTAAACCCCACAAGATAGTAACAGAAGAAAAATTTAATTGGGAACGAGTAACCCAATTATACAACGAAGTTAAGCAAACCAAACCAAATGATTGGTGGGTGGTTTCGGATGATGATGAATTCCACATATATCCAAAACCTTTACAAGAAATGATAAATGATTGTGAAGAAAATGGATGGGAATTTATAACTGGAGGATTCCTCGATAGGATAGGAGAGGGTGGAAATTTTCCTTTGGTAACAAAAGAAACAAATATTTGGAAATCGTTTCCACTTGCAGGATTTTTTAGATATCCAATGAGTGGAGCGATGCCAAACAAATGTTGTGTAATGAAAGGTTCGGTGGATGTAACACCTGGTCAACATTTCGCAGTAATTGGTGATACTGATACTTGGAGAGAACGAGGATGGAATCATCCTAAAAGATATCCAACGGGTAGAGGTGAGGGATTTATACAAGTTCATCATTTTAAATGGGATTCAACAGTTCTTGAAAGATTAAAAGAAGTATCAGAAACAAAAAAAGATTATTCTTATTGGAAAGAATATAAAAAAATGTATAAAGCAATAGAAATAAATGATTGGAAAATTGACATTAATAATCCTGAATTTATGTTTGAAAAGATGATTACTAATAATCATTGGGATTACAATAAATGGAATAGATTATTAAAGAAAATTATTTCTGTTTAATCAATTTCTATATATTTATATATATTAACATTAATAATTAAATATACAAACGTTATGCCAGCAAAAAAAGATGAAACTGCACAACTTCTTGAAGAAAGAAAAGTTAAAGCTCTTGAAAAAATAGGGAATTCAATCGATGCACTTACTTTATGGTTTGAAGAAATTGATAAAGAAGAATGGGGACCAAGAATGGAATGGTACTTATCAGAGTGGTACGAGAATAAAATCAAAAAATAACATATGCCCAAACTCGGTATCATTGTTCCATATAGAAACCGAAGAACTCACTTAAATCATTTTACTACTGCAATTAAAAACTATTTCAATAATTCAAAAATTAATTATGAATTAATAATAGTTGAACAAGCAGATAAAAAATCATTTAATCGTGGTGCACTATTAAACATTGGTGTAAAAAAAGCACAAGAATTAGAATGTACTTATGTTGCTTTACATGATGTTGATATGTTACCCGAAGATGTTGATTATTCTGATGTAAGAGTTCCGACACACTTAGCAACAAATTTCATTTCAGAAAACAAAGAAATGAAACGAATTGTATTTGATGAGTATTTTGGTGGAGTAACCCTATTTCCAATAAATGATTACTTTCATGTAAATGGGTATTCTAATAAATATTGGGGATGGGGGTACGAGGATGATGATTTACTTTGGAGATGTAAAGAAAATTTTATTGATTTTAACACAAAACAATTACCATCAAAAGCACATAGTAGCACAGCACTAAAATTCAATGGTCATACGAGTCAAGTAACAATTCCAAAACCATTTAAATTAAAAAACTATACATTATTTTGCTCATTTAATCCAGCAGAGATTGAGTGTAATGAAGGATATATGTTTGATGAATACAATATTCTTGCTATACCAGGCATGGATACTGGATTTACGTTTAATTCATATAAAAGATACAAATTTGAAACTTGGACAGCAGATAAAAGATGTATAAGTTTAAAATCAAATATTTCATCTCCAAAGCAAACTATATTATGTGCATCAATAAATCAAGATGAAGGTAAAGTAAAATTTTACCAAGATGGTGAACTTGTTGATGAGGCTGAATATGAGGGAAGAATATTACATTATAATAATGAAAAAAAAATATATTTAGGAAATTCACCATCTCTTGAACATAATAAAAGGAGACCGTTTAAAGGAACAATTGACTATTTTGCATTATTTAATCATTCACTAGAATCCACACAGATAAAAGAAATATCTACTAACACAGGTCTTGGATTGACAGAATCATACGGAGCTTATGTTGCACCACATACTTTAGAAATGTGTTATGATATGAGAAATTCTAGTCTTTCAACAATCATAGATACCTCACATAGAAAAAAGATAGCAGAAGTGAAAGATTGTGATAGGGTTTTTGTAAATCAAGTAGCTGATTTTGTTGAAATACCAATACCATATCGTAGAGAAAGTACTTTTAAACTTTTATATCATAAAGAAAATGGATTTTATGAAAATAAATGGACATGGACCGAAACAAGAAAAAATCAACTTTATTTTTATAACAAAGTTTTAAAAGGAAAATCTGATTACAAAAGAGATGGAGTTGATAATGTAAGATTTGAATTATTATCAGATACAAAAATGGATAATTATTATTTTATATCAGTTGAATTATGATAGCAGAAAAATATGATGTAGGTATAATTGCTGGAAACTTTGATGTAATACATCCAGGTTATATAAAAATGTTTAAAGAATGTAAATCATATTGTAAACAATTTATAGTTTTATTACATACAGACCCATCAATAGAAAGACCACATAAACTAAAACCAATTCTTACTAAAGAAGAACGAACTGAAATTTTAACTTCAATAAAGTATATAGATGGAATTGCATATTATACTTATGAAAAAGAATTGGTAGATTTGATAGAAAGGTTATCACCCGATATCAGATTTTTAGGAGATGATTATCGAGGTAAAACCTATACAGGATTTGAATTAGATGTACCAGTTCATTATTTAAATAGAGACCATGGTTGGAGTACAACTAAATTTAAAAAGTTAATAGCAGATACACTATGAAGTTAGGAGTTTGTGTTCCATATAGAAACAGAGAAGCTCACTTAAAAGAGTTTATACCATCAATTGGTAAGTACTTAGAGTCTCAAGGAATTGATTATTGTATTTATTTTGCACACCAAGTTGATGATAAATTATTCAACAGAGGTGCAACAAAAAATGTTGCAGCAAAACATGCATTTGAAGATGGGTGTGATTATATAGTTTGGCATGATATTGATATGATACCAGAAGAAGGATGTGATTATTCATTTCCTAAAAAAACACCAATACATATTGCAACTTCAATATCACAAATGGATTATAAATTAAAGTATGAAGAATACTTTGGTGGTGCGGTTTTATTTTCAAAAGAACAAGTAGAAAACACTAATGGTTATTCAAATGATTATTGGGATTGGGGAATGGAAGATGATGATTTATTTTGGAGATGTGTCTTAGAAGGATATGCAGATGATACATATATGGATTATCCAAATGATGAGCAAACCTATTTAAATTTTAATGGGTTAAATTCTTTTATTAAAATAGATAAAGATAAAAAACTTAGAAATTTAACTTCTCGTTCACATACTGTTTCAATTTTAGTTCGTGCATATCAACAAGAAGATAAAGTTAATATTTGGTTAGTGGGTGATGATGATAGAAGATTTTGTGAATATCCAATAATTCGTAGACCAGGTTATGATTGGGGATTGAGTTATAATAATTCAAGAGCATATACTGCACAACTTTGGGATAATGAAAGAAACCATTTATATCAATGGATAAAAAGATACGAAGGACAGTGGACATGGATAACATTAAAAGTTGATTCAGCAAATCAAAAAGTACATTTTTATTTAAATGGAAAAGAATCAGATGCAAGACATGGTCATGGTACACAATCTCCACTATCATACGAAAATAGATTAAAATCTTATGGAATGGGTGATTGGTATATTGGAACCACAACATCTGCAAGAAAGAATGATATTAATCGTTGGTTAAAAGGAGATATTGGAAAAGTTTATGTATGGAACCGAGATTTAAGTGCTGAAGAAATAAAAGATATTCATAAAAACATACCTAAAAACAAATTAGTTCTTCATTACGATTTCAATTCAGAACAACAAAAAAACTCACCCTATACTGCAGTTGATTTAACTGGCAATGGATTGCATGGTAGTATAAGAAATGCAGAATTAAAAAAAGGAAAAATTAAAATTCCTTATACAATAATCCCACATAGAATACCTGGAAAACTAAAATGTTTACCTCACAAAGATGAGGGGTTGGTAAAAAACAAAGATGGAAAAGAAGTTTGGGCAAAAGGAGAAACAACTGCAAGAAACGAAAGACGATATGTTCTTCAAATGCAACAAGGAACTTGGGATTATAAATCCGATGGTATTAAACAATTAAAATATGAATTAGTTAGTATTGAGGAAATAAGTCCGAATGCAAAACTAATAAATGTTAAATTCTAATATATATTAATATACAAGAAATTCAATGGCAGAATTAATAGCAAAACAAGAAGAAAAAAAGAGAAAAATCAACATAGATGATGATAGTCCATTTTACGTTGATATACGAACCTCTCTAAACGATACAGGAGCTGGTTTTTGTTTGGCAAAATGGACACAAGTTACAATGCATTTACAACTTGGACATACCCATTCATGTCATCATCCAAAAACACACCAAATTCCATTAAGGGAATTAAAAAGAAATCCAACTGCTCTTCACAATACAATGTATAAAAAGAGAAGAAGAAAAGAAATGTTGGAAGGACAACGACCTGAAGAATGTGATTATTGTTGGAATGTAGAAGATAGTTCTAATAGATTTTCAGATAGAACTTTTAAATCTGCTGAGAATTGGTCTTATCCTTATATGGATGAAATTAAACAATTAGGTTGGAGAGATGATTATAATCCAAAATATGTTGAAGTTTCTTTTTCAAATGCATGTAATTTTAAATGTTCATATTGTGGACCTGCATTTTCAACAAAATGGATGGAAGAATCAGAAAAGTATGGTGCATATCCAACAACTGATGCATTTAATGATTTGACCTATCTTAAACAAGAAGGTAAAATGCCAATGCCGGTTACAAAAGCAAATCCTTATGTAGATGCTTTTTGGAATTGGTGGCCAAACTTATATGAAGATTTACATACTTTTAGAATAACTGGTGGTGAACCTTTAATGTCACAAGATACTTGGAAAGTTTTAGATTATATAATTGAACACCCAAATCCAAATAAAAAATTAAACTTAGCAATTAATTCTAACTTAGGAGTACCTGATAAATTAGTTGATAGATTTATAGAAAAAGTATCAAAAATATGTGAGCAGGATAGAGTTAAAGAATTCGTAATCTTCACATCAGTAGATAGTTGGGGAGCACAAGCAGAATATATTAGAAATGGTTTAGAATTTAATAGATTTTGGGATAACTGTCATAAAGTTTTAGAAAAGTGTCCAAAGGTTATTTTAACTTATATGGTTACTTATAACGCATTATCAGTTCCAAACTATGACAAACTTATTAGAGGCGTTTATGATTTAAAAACACAATATGGTTCTGATGATAGATATTGGAATTCAGCAACATTTTTAGATACATCTTATTTAAGACACCCAACACACCAAACAGTTCAAGTTTTAGAACCACATTGGGCAGAAAAAATATATCAAGATGCTCAATTAGTAGATTTCTTAGGTGTTCCTTTATTTGAAAAAGAATATATCGGTTATTCTGATGTAGAGATTCAAAAATTAAAAAGAACATTTGATTGGATGAAATCACCAATACCAGAAAAACAACTTGAAACACAGAGAAGAAATTTTGGATATTATTTTAGAGCACACGATGAAAGAAGAGGAACTGATTTTTGTGCAACATTTCCAGAATTAGAAGAATTTTATAGAAAATGCTTAGAAATTAAGATATGATAGAACTTACAGGAGATAATGCTTATTTTATCCCACCAAAAAATAGATATGGTTTATCTAAAAAAGAAACATTTGATTTAACAGAAAAAGATTTTACAATTACTGTTAAAGTTAAAATTGATTGGGATTCCATGATGCTTGGAACCGCAACACATGAAGGTGGTATAGTTGCAAAAAATGGCAGACATTGTGGATTGAGTGCAATCAAAACAGGTGAAAATCAATGTTATATAAAAGCACAATTTTGGACATGGGTAAGTAGAGAAGTAGGTGTTGAATTTCATGATACATGGATTGATGTTAATCAGAATAAAGATTGGATGTCCTGTGCAATGGTTCATGATAAAGCTAAAAAAATAGTAACTTGTTATGTTGATGGTCAAGAATCAAAAATTTCATATTCAGGTGAAATAATTGATTATAGAGATTCTTGGATTTGGGTTGGTTGTAATAATTCACTTGATAGTTGTTCTCCAGAACATAGAGGATTTTTATATGGTTCAATTAAGCATATATCTATTTTTGAAAGTGCACTATCAATAACCGATATTAAAAAAACTTATAATGTAGAAGAAAAAGATGACATCAATTTTGATTTAGAACCATGTGGTGTTTATTCTTTTAATCCAATATGGACAACTCCTTATAAAGTTATGGATATCACTCAGAATGGTAATTCTATGATATTATTTGATAAAAAATGGATGGCAACTGAAACACAAATCTTATAATTTAAATGAAGAAAAATATTCACTTTGTATATGATTTTAAGTTTCCAAATGGGTATTTACAGTTTGGGTATAATAAAAGTACACTAAGAAATAACTTTTTTTACCAAACAGAAAATATTAATGATGGTGCAAGTATTATGGCATCCCCATATAATCCCTCTGAGTTAATACCACAGATTGGTATGTTTGCAGAAGAATATATATCTACCAATAAAAATTGGAACAGTATAGGTGTTAATCAAGTTAACGATATTCGTAGTAGAAAACACTACAATTCTAAAGAAACTTATTTCTTTATTACATTAGAATCAATATCTGTATCAAATTTTTTTGAATATTATGTAAATCCTCAATTAAATTTTGATGATTTGTTATCACCAAAGCTTTTAAATTATTTTAAAAAATTAGATGAATTTAAATTAATTTTAATGGATAATAGAGAAGGTAGCTATCCTCACGATTTAAAGTTATTTACTAAATTTAGTAAATGGTTAGATAAACATGGTATAAAAGCTAATAATAAAATTGTTATTTCAACTTGTAATGAAAAAATAAATAATATCAAATTAAGTGACAAAAGAATTGTTGTTTACAATAATGATTATTATGTTCATTATGCAGGTAAATTCATACAAGAATGCGAAGAAAAAGATAATCTAATTAGAGAACAAGGTAAAGATTATCAGTACTCATTGCAAGAAAATTTAAAATTTAATAAAAAAGAAAAATATTTTTTAAATTATAATAGAAATTCTGCAAGATTACATAGACCGTTTTTAGTAAATAAATTATATAAAAATAATATTTTAGATAAAGGTATAGTTTCATTGTTAAGAACAGATGATTTTGATGAAATACTTGATAAAATTAAAAATCAGTTTGAAACCTTTTCAATGAAAGTTGGTAATTTGGATTTAAACAATGATGATTATAAAGAATTATATTCCAATCATAAAAAATGGTATCCTTTGGTTATTGAAAATCCAAACGAAGAAGAAGTTGCATGGTATCACAATTTTTTAAGTAGAAAAGATGAATATGAGAAAACGTATTTTTCAATAGTTTCAGAAACAGATGCATATAGTTGGTATTTATTTATAACAGAAAAAACATTAAAACCAATAATGAATTTACATCCATTTTTAATAAATGGAAATCCACATATATTAAGGCATTTAAAAAAATTAGGATTTCAAACTTTTGATAAATGGTGGGATGAAAGTTACGATAATGAAACAGATTACAAAAAAAGAACAGAGTTGTTAGTAAAACAAATTGTAATTCTTTGTAATAAATCACATGAAGAATGGATAAAAATGTTACAAGAAATGCAACCAATTTTATATTACAATAAAAATCTTTTAAAACAAAAATACATAAGTAATTCTTATGAAGAAAATTTACTAAATCAATTTACTAAAAATACAATGTTATGAAAATACTAATCACAGGAGGTGCAGGTTATTTAGGTTCTGTTATTACAGAAACTTTATTAAATAAAAACTATGAAGTTACAATTTTAGATAACTTAATGTATAATCAAACATCATCAATTATTTTTACACACAACCCCAATTTTAATTTTATTTATGGAGATGTTAGAGATAAAGCATTACTTAAATCAATAGTAAATAATTTTGATGTAATTATACCACTTGCAGCAATCGTAGGATTTCCTGCTTGTGATAGAGATAAAGATTTAGCAACCGCAATTAACTATGAGCATGTAAGATATATTTGTGAGTTGATTGCTGGAACAAACGTAAGGGTGGTTTATCCGAACACGAATAGTGGATATGGGATAGGAGAGAGTGGTGAGTGTACTGAAGAAAGTACACTTAACCCAATATCACATTATGGTGTAACTAAAGTAAAAGCTGAGGGAGAGGTTCTTGGGATAGGAGGAATTTCTGTTAGATTAGCAACTGTATTTGGTACATCACCAAGAATGAGAATGGATTTATTAGTAAACGAATTTGTTTACAAAGCCCTAACAGATAAATACATTACAATATTCGAAAAAGATTTTGTAAGAAATTACATTCATATTAGAGATGTTGCAAATGTATTTTTATTTATGATTGAAAATTATGAAGAACATAGTGGAGAAGTTTTCAATGTAGGATTATCAGATGCCAATTTATCAAAAGAACAATTGGTAGAAAAAATAAAAGGATATGTACCTGATTTTGCAATAACATATTCTGATTATTATTCAGATCCTGATAAAAGAGATTATATAGTATCTAATGAAAAAATCGAATCAGTAGGTTGGGTTGCAGAGCATTCATTAGATAATGGAATAGAAGAATTAATTAAAACATATACCATTCTTATACAAGATTTGAGCTCTAAGTATAGAAATGGTTTCCCATTAGGTTATGGCAAAAGGACATAGTATATTTTATAAACAAAGAGATTGGGATGATTTTCATTTTTACCACGGTACTACTTTACCACAAGTAAAGGTGATACAACCATCTGTATATTACGAACAGAGAGGTTCTATATCAACAACATATCATTCAGAGTATTATGATAGAATTTTACCCGCAGGTGAAAGAAATGATGGTTTAACATTTAAACATGATAGATTCTCCAAATCAAAAAAAGGTGTATTGCGAGGATTACATTACGATGATAAGACATGGAAATTAGTTAATTGTATTCATGGAAAAATTTATTTGGTAGTTTTAGATTTAAGAGAAAAACAACCAAACTATGGTAAGTGGGAATCGTTTATTCTTTCACCAGAAACATCTATACAAGTATTAATTCCACCTATGTTTGCAAATGGTCATTATGTATTTGAAGATGATTCTATCTTTAGTTATAAAATGGCATATAAGGGACAATATAACGATGTAGATAAACAACAAACAATACAATGGGATAGTAAAAAGTTCAATATAGAATGGCCTTGTACGAATCCTATAATATCAAAAAGAGATGCAAATGGAAATTAAAAATTTAGATTATCACAAAAATAGATGGGTAGATGGCAACTGGTCAAAACAAGAATTAATTGATTTTGAAGATGATATTATTTCTCATTGGGAAAATGGAGAAATAACAGGACCAATTCATTTATCAAATGGTAATGAAGAAGAACTAATAAAAATATTTCAAAAAATAGGTGTAGGTGATTGGGTATTTTCAACATGGAGGTCTCACTATCATGCATTATTACATGGAGTAGACCCAAAATATTTAAAAGAAAAAATACTAGAAGGAAAATCTATTACAATAATAGATAAAGAATCCAAATTTTACTCATCAGCAATTGTAACTGGTATTTTACCAATTGCATTAGGTGTTGCAAAAGGAATAAAAGAAAAAGGTAGTGATGAAAAGGTATGGTGTTTTATTGGAGATATGACATTTGAAACTGGTATATTTTATGAAGTACATAAATACGCTAGAAACTTTAACTTACCACTTTATTTTGTAGTAGAAGATAATGAAGTTTCTACCAATACACCAACTTCACATACATGGAATGAAATTCAAAGAGAAATACCAGAGGATGTGGTATATTATAAGTATAATTCTAAATACCCACATTATGGGACAGGAAAATGGGTAGTATTTTAAATTTTGTTTCTTTATTTGAAGAAAATAATAGACCAGAGTGGGTTATATTTGGTCCATTTACTGATTATATTCAAAGAAATTACGAATATACTGTTGGAATTGATATTGATAATACTCTTAACAATATTATAGTCATAGAAACTGTTGAACATTTTAAAGGGTGTTATAGAAATCTAAAAACAGAATTTTTAGGTACAACTTTGTTTGATATATTAAAAAATAATGATGTAAAAATAATATTTGCTTCACTTGCAGATCCGGCACCACAGAATTCAAAAGATAAGTTAAGAGATGAAATTGCTAAATTAAATTTAACAGATAAGGTTTACTACATAGATAGTGTTATGAATCACAAAGATGATAAAAATACATTTTGTTATCATCATTTTTTAGAAGAACCATGTGTTTACAAACAAGAATTTGGCCATTTTGATTTCTTTACCCAAAACGACCTGGGTTACAAAAGTGAAGATATGCTTGAAAATGAACTTGATGTATTTAGAAATAATAAATTTTTATCTTTTAACAGAACCATAGATAAAGAACATCGTTTCGGGTTATATCATACTTACTTAACAAATGATTTTTCAGATTCATATTTTAGTTTTTTAAAATTGTGGGATGATTTTGGGAGGTTTTATACATCAACACCTAAACTAACATTTGAAGAATATAGAAGTCATCTACCAATTGAACTTGATACAAAGGGACAAGATGTAGATTTAACAAGTTTTAAAACAAGTAATACATTTTCAAAATCATTATTTTTAGATTCATGTATTCACATTGTAACAGAAACATCATATCATTGTAATGGTGTTTTCATATCAGAAAAAATTATAAAACCTATTCTATGCTATCAACCATTCATAGTTTTAGGACCATATCAATATCTTAAAGAATTAAAACGATTAGGATTCAAAACATTCTCAGAATTTTGGGATGAAAGTTATGATGAAATTGAAAACCCTAAAGAAAGATATTTTGCAATAGAAAAAATAATATTAGAATTAAACAATAAAACAATAAATGAATTTAATGAAATTTATCAGAAAATTAAAAATATATGTATATATAATAGAAAGGTATTTGATAACTACAAAGTAAATTCGATTCCAGACATAATAAAACAAATAGAAAATGAAAAATAAAAAGGTTTTGATAACAGGTGCCAATGGATTGGTTGGTAACTATATGGTTCAGAAATGTATCGATAAAGGTGCATTAGTAACGGCAGTTGATATAAGACAGCCAGATAATCAATTAGAAAAATATAAAGATGAAAATTATCAATTCATTAAAGCAGATTTAAGAGAGTTCTCATCTTGCAAAAGAGTTGTAGAAGGTCAAGATATCATATTCCATATTGCGGGTGTTAAAGGTTCTCCTAAGAGAGCAATGGAACAACCTGCTGATTACTTTGTACCTATGTTACAATTTAATACCAATATGATGGAAGCTGCAAGATTAGAAGATGTAGAATGGTATGTGTACACTTCAACTGTTGGAGTATATCAACCAGCTGAGGTATTTTATGAAGATGATGTATGGAAAACATTCCCATCAGAAAAAGATAAGTATGCTGGGTGGACTAAAAGATTAGGTGAACTACAAGCAGAAGTTTATTCTGTATCATTTGATTGGAATAAAGCATCAATTGTAAGACCAGCAAACATTTATGGTAGACATGATAACTTCGGACCAGAATCAACAGTAATCGCATCACTTATCAAAAGATTATTTGGTGAAAAAGAACATCCACTAATTTGTTGGGGAGATGGTTCTCCAATAAGAGATTTTATTTATGCTGGTGATGTTGCTGATGGTATCATAAAATCATACGAACAAAAATTAACACAACCAATCAACTTAGGTAGTGGTACTGGTGTTACCATTAGAGAACTTGCTGAAACTCTTGTAGATATCTACGAAGAAATGTATGGAAAGAAAGTAGGTATCGAATGGGATAGTACTAAACCAAATGGAGATGCAAAAAGATTGATGAGTACAGAAAGAGCAGAATCTTTCGGAGTTATTCAACAAGTATCTTTAAGAGAAGGATTAAAAGAAACAATAGATTATTATTTAAACGAATTTACAAAATAAAAAGTTATGAAAAAAACAGACAAAATATTAGTTACAGGTGCAAGTGGATTTATAGGTTCACGATTAGTTAAATCACTTTATGAAGGAGGATTTACTGATATACGAGCAACATCTTGGAGTAGAGATTTAAGAAATGATTTCGAAGGATGTGAAAATATAGAATTTTTAAAAGGAAATTTACAAGATGCAGATTTTTGTGAAATCGTATCAAAAGATATTGATGTAATCTTTCATTGTGCAGCAAACACTTCAAATGCACTTGATACTAAATTCAATCCTTTACTTCATGTTACACCAAACATAGAAATGAATGTAAACCTTATGGAACAAAGTTGGAGAAACAAAGTTCGTAAATTTATGTTTATATCTTCTAATACAACATATCCTGATATGGGAGATGTTCCATGTACCGAAGATATAGAAGTACAAACACCAGATATCGTACCAGTTTATAAAGCAGTTGGTAATATGAAAAGATATTGTGAAACACTTTGTGATTTCTTTTCTAATCAAATTCATGACCCAATGCAGTGTATTATTATCAGACCATCAAATGCATATGGACCGAATGATAAATTTGATTTTGAAAAATGCCATGTTACACCAGCAAACATCAGAAAAGTAGCAGATAACTTAAATCCTATTCCTGTATGGGGAGATGGAACTGAAGTAAGAGATGTTATTCATGTTGATGATATGGTAGGTGGGTTTATAACAGTTGCAGAAAAAGTTGATACATACGATATTTACAATGTATCCTATGGTTCAGGTTATACTGTAATGGAAGTACTTGATAAAATTAAAGAAATAGAGGGAAACACAAATCCGGTAGAATTTGTTAATAACAAAGCACCGATGATACCTGTAAGACTTCTTGGTAACGATAAACTTGTTGCACTTGGATGGAAAGCTAAATATGATTTAGATAGTGGATTGAGAGATGCACTTAAATGGTATAAAGAAAATAAAGACCAGTTTAATCCAAATTCAAGACCATAATGGCAGAACCTCAGTTCACACCGTACTTAGATGCTTTAACAGAATCAATGAAACTTTCAATGGAAGATGAAAAAACTATTTTCATCGGACAACAGATAGTTTACTATGGTAACCCAATGAGTAAAACTATTGAAGGATTGCCAAAAGAAAGAATGATTGAAACTCCAGTAATGGAAGAAGTACAAATGGGAATGTCATTAGGATTAGCAATGTATGGTCATTCAGTAATTAGTTTTTATCCAAGATGGGATTTTGTTATATGTGCTGCAAATCAATTAGTAAATCATTTAGATAAAATAAATGTAATGTCTGATGGTGCATGGAATCCCAATATAATTATTCGAGTTGGTAAAGGAAGTGATACACCACTTGACCCTGGTCATCAACACAAAGCAGATTATACAGAAGAATTTACTTCAATATTAAAATATATAAATGTAGTTAAACTTGATACTCATGAAAAAATAGCTCCAGCTTATAAAAAAGCATTAAAAGAGGGTGGTATTTGGGTTATGGTTGAATATCCTCAGTTATATTATGAAAATAAATAGAGTATTTGATATTATAGGACCAATGGGACCTATACCAAATGGTTTAAATTGGAAGTTTACTAATACGTTTTGGGATTATAATTTTCATGTAACTCATAAACTTATTGATGCGTTTAATAAATCATATACACAATTATCTGTCTATGATTGTAATTTAAACTTACCACAAGATATTATAAAAAACTATCACATAACTGATTTGCATTTTGATGAAGAATCAAAAATAATTACAAATAAAGCAGAAAATTATTTTTATACCATACACCCATTTGGTAATATTCATATTTCTACTGGTTTAGACATGAGTTATCATGAGGGTATGCATAGTTTCGATTTTATATCAAAAAAAACAAAGACATATTCAGAAGCCTCAAACTTTTGGTTAATATATGATTATAGCAGTGAAGGTGATATTAATGAACACATATTTGAATCATTGCATGAAGCATGTAAGAGAAATAATATAAATCCTTCAAAAGTTATCGTTATAACTGCATCAGAAAATACTTTTGATATTTACAAAAGATATTTAGATAAAACTCCACAAGATAAATTATTATATTCAGCATTTTATCCATGGTCACTTCTTGGAAAAGCAAAAGATACACACTCTATTATGTTTGAGAAAAAAATAATAGATTTCAATGGTTATAAAAATAAAAATTCTATAATGTTAGATGATGAATTTGATAATTTAACACAAAGAGAATCTCATGCACTTTGTTTAAATAGAAGATTAGCACCACATCGATTAATATTAATAAGTTGGTTATTAGAAAATGAACTTTTCGATAAAACAAAAACATCATATGATATTAAACTTTTACATAGAGATGATGCTGGTTTAGATTTGGTATCTGGTAGTGGACATGACGGAGATGGGTATCTTGAAAGTCAAACAAGTAAGAATGAAATAATGAGTGGTTTTCGAAAAATGGTAAAAAAAGAAAAAAGTATTATTGATTTTGAAGATATAGAAAATGTATGGGGTTTTGCATTTGAAAATTCAGAAAACTATAAATCAACATATTTTTCAATTGTAACAGAAACTCTTTTTTATGAATTAGGAAATTATTTATCCGAAAAAACTTGGAAACCAATTGCACACTTACATCCATTTATTTTAATAGGTAGACCAGGTATGTTAAAGTTTTTACATAGTTTAGGATTTAAAACATTCTCAGAATTTTGGGATGAAAGTTATGATACTATCGAAATGAATTCAAAAAGAATGGAAAAGATATTTGAAGTGATTAAAACACTACTATCTAAAAGTAAAGATGAATGGGATGAGTTAAATAAAAAGCTAAAACCTATACTTATTTATAATAGAAACTTACTTTTAACATTTCAAGAAGAAAAGGTAGGAAATACATATAAAAATAAATTATTTAATTTAATTCAAAATGAACCCAATCAAGAAAATTATTACCTACTTTAAAAATAGAAAAAGAGAAAAACTTTATAAAAAGAAATTAGAAGAACTTCGTAAAAGAGACCCCTTCATTTACAAAAATCACTAAACTTATCAATTTTAATATTTATATACTGACAAGGTGTACCAAATATGAATGAACTTTCCAAATTTCTCGTAGAGAGCATAATGGAGGATAAGAATCCTATTAAAAAAACAGTAGTCATCTATGTGGGTAGGTTTCAACCTATGCATAAAGGACATGCTGGT
>Ga0181412_1000294_pt1 | contig 21470 bp, 17 predicted proteins | sample 35SPOviralmetaG_FD_130113 | JGI IMG/M metagenome (GOLD analysis project Ga0181412, IMG submission 130113) | Marine viral communities from the oligotrophic San Pedro Time Series (SPOT) site, San Pedro Channel, CA, USA - 35 SPOT_SRF_2012-08-15 | ecosystem: Environmental > Aquatic > Marine > Strait... | reverse complement strand
TTCGAATAGTGATAGTTTAAAAGCTGCTATTGAAGCGTTGGATGCACAAGTTAAAACTAATGAAGATGATATTGCTGGAGTTAGTGGCGGAAGTATTTCTGCTCTACAAACTGAAGTTGATGCTATTGAAACAGCTGCAGGTTTAAGTTCTTCTGGCTCATATGTTGCACACAGTGGCTCTAACTATATGGATAGTGCTTCTACAATGAAGGCTGCTCGTGAAGCATTAGATACACAACTTAAAACCACACAAGATGATTTAGATACTGCAGAAGCTGCTATCGTAAGTAATGATACAGATATCACAGCACTACAAACAAGAGCTACTTCATTGGAGCAACGTTGTGGTGGTATGTTGAGAAATGATACATCAACAACTTCAGCAGTTATGGATAGCTCACCTATTATCAGAGGCCACGCAGGCCCATTCGCTTATAACTTAGGCCAATCATATCTTGATGGATTTGGAGCAGGAGGATTTGGTTTCGACTTCATCTTCTATGGCACAAGTGCTGAAAGATGTTCTGATATTCACTTTGACGTTCAAACTGATGGTGATGCAGCATTTACAGGCTCAGTATCTGGATTAAATATCTAATAAGCTTCGAAGAGCTTCTGTTGCTTGTTGCTTTAGAAGCTCTTCAGTTTTCTTTTCATCTTCAGATAACTCTTTAGTTTCTACGCACTTTTTCATATGACGACCGACTACGCCTGGGTTGTTAGTATATCCACAGTTAGGGCAACTTTTCTGTTGGTTATTCATAAAGTTTTTAGATTTAACAGCAGCTTTAGTGCCTGCTTTTCTAACTTCTTCGTTATATAAACCTTTATTACTTTCTTTAAGTATAGGTTGTGCAGCTTTACCACCCTTAACTTTATTTTCGGCATCAAAAAAACCGCTTTCTTCTTCTCTTTGTTTCTTAAGAGATGAAGCAGCACCACGTTTTCCTAACTCTTTTTGTATTTGGGGATTTTGGAAACCATTCTCGTATTTTTTATCACTCATTATTTTATCCTTTCAGGTTTTTTTCTATTATAAATATAACCAGCAATCTGCAATAATAAAAAAAATAAAATAGGGATTTTTAATAAATTAACTATTGTTTGATATATATAGTATTACAGCGTCATAAAATACTCGGCATCATAAAACATAAATATTAAACTAAAAATCTGAAAGGATTTACATCATGGCAGCTTTACGACCAGATTCAAACGAGGGCCACGACCTCGGAACCTCAAGTGTTAAATGGGGAACAGTTCATGCGGCTGACGTTCAAGTCGCTACTATTACAGCTTCAGGAAACGTTGAAGTTCAAGGTAATCTTACTGTTACAGGAACAAACACTTCTCTTCAAGTATCTAACTTAGATGTTGAAGATCCACTAATCAAGCTTGCTCGCGGAAATAGCAGCGATGCACTCGACATTGGTTTTTACGGATTATATAACGACGGAGCTGATAAATATGCTGCTTTAGTTCGTGATGCTAATGATAGCGGTAAATTTAAACTATTAGAAGAGATTACTTCTGAGCCTTCAACCACAGTTACTGGTGGATCAGCTGCTACTCTTGTTGCTGATATTGAAGGTGCTCTAAGTGGTAATGCAACTACAGCAACTGCTTTAGCAACTGCGCGTAATCTTGGTATTACAGCTGGCCCAGTAAGAGCTGCTAACGTATCATTTGATGGTTCAGGAAATGTTGCATTTACCTCTTCTATCGCAGACGACCAGATTACTAATGATATGCTTGCTAACCCAGGATACTCTTTTGGTGATGGAACAACTCCAGCTACTATTGAGATTGGAAGCGCATTGGTTTTCCAAGGAACTTCAAATGAGCTTGAGGTTTCTCGCTCAAGTGGAACATACACATTCGGATTACCTTCAGCTGTAAGTGGCCTTTCTTCTGTTAGCGCTACTTCACTCGTTGGTGCATTAACTGGTAATGCTTCTACAGCTACTGCATTGGAAAGCGCAAGAACTTTCGCAATCGGTTCAGGCCCAGTTCAAGCTTCTGCAGTTTCATTTGATGGAACAGGTAATCTTTCTCTTACTACTACTATCGCAGACGACCAGATTACTAACGATATGTTAGCTAACCCTGGTATTGAGCTTAAACTTGCTGGATCTTCACAAGAAACTATTGCTTTGGGTGGATTTATCGATATTGCAGGAACTTCTAATGAAATCGACGTTTCTTATGGTTCTGCAACTAATCGTTATACCTTTAGCCTACCTTCTACAATTTCAGCAGCACTTAATGGTAATGCTTCATCTGCAAACGCACTTAACTCTGCAGTAAATATCGGTATTACTGGCGGCCCTGTTAGAGCTGCTAATATTAGTTTTGATGGTTCTGGCGCTGTTGCTCTTCAATCAACTATCGCTGATGAAGCTATCACAAACGACATGCTTGCTAACGACGCAATCACTTTTGCTGGTGGCAGTGGTTCAACTGCTCTACAACTTGGTGATACCTTTACCATTAACGGAACATCAAACGAAATCGTTACAGCAGTATCTGGCGATGCAATTACTCTTAGCCTTCCTAATGACGTAAGTGGATTAGATTCAGTTTCTGCTACAAGCCTTGTTGGTGCTCTAACAGGTAATGCTTCAACAGCAACAACTCTTGCAAGCGCAAGAAACTTTGGTATCACAGGCGGGCCGGTTCGTGCTGCTAATGTAAGTTTTGATGGTTCCGGAAACGTTGCCTTTACTTCATCTATTGCTGACGACCAAATCACAAATGATATGCTTGCAAATGATAAGCTTATTATTCAAGTTGATAGTGTAGATCATGATAGAGCATTAGGTTCAACTCTTAAGTTTGCTGCTTCTGGCCTTAGTGTAAATTACAGTGCATCTGCTAATGAGATTACTTATACTCTTCCTGCTTCAATATCCAGTGATACTTCTGGTAATGCAGGAACTGCAACAGCTCTTGAAACTGCAAGAAACATTGGTATTACTGGTGGCCCAGTTACTGCTGCTAATGTATCATTTGATGCTACTGGCAACGTTGCAATGACGTCTGCAATTGCTAATGATGCTATTACTAACGCAATGATTGCTAACGACCACCTTACTCTTGCTGCTGGTAGTGGAACTTCTAATGATATTGCATTGGGTGGAACACTTACTATCAACGGAACTTCTGATGAGATTGAAACTTCTATCTCTGACGATACTATCACAATCGGTTTGCCTAATGACGTGACTATTGCTGACGATTTAGCTGTTGGTGGTAATATTACTTCAACTGGTAATGTTGTTGTTGGTGGTAACCTTACTGCTGCAGCTGCTACAGTTACTCTTGGTGATACTTTATTAGAACTTGGTGTTAATAATACTGCAGCCAAGGATCACGGTTTCTACTCACAAAGATCTTCTAATAGCTTCTGCGGTTTCTTCTTTGATGAAACTGATGATAAATTCAAGGTATTTACTCACGATACAGAGCCATCTTCTGATGTTGTTGCTGTAAGTGGAAACTATACTAAGGGTGCAATGGATGTTGGCGCACTTGAAGCAGCTTCTGTTGATTGTGCTGGGCTTCTTACTGCACAGGTAAGGCTTGAAGGTTCAGCTCCTGCAAGTGCTTCTGCTACAGGAACAGCTGGCGATATTCGTTTTGATGCAAACAAAATCTATGTATGTGTTTCAACCAATACTTGGAAGGCAGTTGATTTAGGTTCATTCTAATAGTTAAGAGATTAACTCGAGGATGACGCAGGTTTTTTATTCTTTCAAGGTTTATATGTTTAATCATATTTACTAAGAAAGTTTAGCAGAAGTTAAATGAGATACCCTTATCTGCTATAGGGTGGCCGCAATCGCGGGAATACAGGAGGAGGAGCCTGTTTATGGAAGATAATAACATACCCAGAAGAAAAGGCATCAAAACTATGGAGACGAATGTAGCCGTATCTATTGGCACAATTATTTCAGGTTTAGGTTTCTTTTTTGCTTGGCACAAAGATAGTAAAGAAACAGCAAAAAATATACAGAAACTTGAAACTGAAGTTGAACAACTTAGAGAACAAAGGCGTGATATTAGAGATTTAAAGTTAGAAACAAGCGAAATCAAAGAAGAGATGAGCAATATGAAGCAAACTTTAACTCGAATAGATACTAATATTGCGCATTTAATGCAAAGAGATAACTAATAGTAAATCTTTTAGATTTTTTACTTATAATAGTTATACTTATTATTAAAACAAACGGAGTTAAGCATGCCTAATTGGTTTGAAAGATTTAAAGCAGCAAATGAAGGAGAAGATAACGAAATAAATAAAAGCGTTATTGATGAACTTCAAAAAGAAGCAAGGTCGTATGAGTTAAACCCATACGATTCAGCTAATATTAGTATGTTAAGTGATTCGAAAGGTAAAAGTGATTATTACTATGATGTAGGTGGCCGTGGTGCTATCACTTATCATCAGTTAGAAAACTTAACAAAACACCCAATCGTATCAAGTATCTTACAAACAAGGATTAATCAGGTTGCTGAGTTCGCTCGATTTACAGATGATGATGATTTAGGTTTTTCAATAAAACTTAAAGATACAGAAGCTGAGCCGAGTGATGAAGATAAAGAAACAATGAAGATGCTTAGAGCATTTATTGAAAATTGTGGCTCAGAGCCTACAGATTTTGAACTTAACTTCGAAAATTTCTTAAAGCAAATAGTTAGAGATAGTTTAGCATACGACCAGTGCAACTTTGAAATAGTAAGAAATAGATTAGGCGATGTTGTTGCTTTTCAGCCAGTTGATGCAAAAACTGTAAGAAGAGCAAAACTCTCTGAAGCTGAGATTAAAGCTGGTAGAAGAGATAAAGATAGAGCAGCATATGTTCAAGTAATATCTAACAAAGTTGTTGCTGAATATAGCCAAAAAGATTTATGTTTTGGTATTAGACGACCAAGAACAGATTTAAGCTCACTTAAATACGGATATCCTGAGTTAGAAGAGCTAGTAGGTGTTATACAAAACATCTATCAAGCTGAAACATATAATGCATCAAACTTTACTAATGGTATAAACGCAAACGGTATCATTGCTGTTAAAAGCAAAATGAACCCAAACCTTTTCAGAGCATTTAGGCGTGAGTTTTATCAAATGTTAAATGGGGTTCAAAACGCTAAAAGAACTCCACTAATACAACTCGACCCAGAAGGCGACGAAGCTATATCATCTATCAACCTTAGCAACTCCAACAAAGAAATGGAATATGATAACTGGCTTAAATATTTAATAAAGCTATCATGTTCAGTATTTCAAATGGATCCTGCAGAGATTGGCTTTGTTTTTGGTAATGAAGGTAGCGGAAACTCTTTTGTTACAGCTGATCCAAATGCAAGAATACTCATGGGTAAAGAAAAAGGTTTGCGACCACTTATTAGAAGTATCGAAGGGTGGATAAACAAATATATTATTTCGCAAATTGATGATAGATTTGAGATTACATTCAACTACTTAGATAGCATTTCTTTGCTTGATAAAATGAAAGTTGAAGAGCATCGGATGAAGTATTTAACTCTTAATGAAATAAGAGCTTCACACGATTTAACAGAGTTAGAAGATGGTGATGTTGTTGCTGCATATTACGCTCAACTAAAAGTTGCTGGTGTTAAAGCAGGTATTGCTGATATTACAGAAAACGTTGATAAAAGCGTTGATTTTGATAATGATGGCCAATCACATCCTTCAGAATACTTTGAAGGTTTAGATGAAGATACAAAAAGAAAACGTGAAAAAGAAATAGAACGACGTAAAAAAGTTTATAGAGAAACTGGAAAGCCAGTATATGGGCCACTCCCTGGCGACGAAGATATTGAAAAAGCCAAACAAAACAAAGGCACTACATCTAAAAAGGCTGATGAAGTAAGAGAAGAGATTAAAAAGCCCGGTAAAGATGAATTTATACGTGCAGCAAGTAAAGTATCAGGCGTTTCTAAAAAGATTATTGAAGAAGTTTATGATAAAGGTTTAGCAGCATATGCAACATCAGGCCATCGCCCTGGTGCAACACCACAATCTTGGTCGAGGGCAAGAGTTTATTCCTTCTTATTTGATTCAAAATCTGGTGCAAGAAAAGTTGATATGCACCTTTGGGAAGAGCATTTAGAAAGCAAAAAATCAGTTTCTAATGATAACATACCTAATGAAGAAGAAGTTAAAACAGAGATTAACGTAGATACTCTATTAAAGGTTGAAGAAACATATGTAGTTCCTCAATATATTGCTGATAATGCACAAAAAGCATTAGATGCTAAAGAAGAACACGACTTTGATTTCGGGACGCCAGTTGGTTGGAAAAGAGCAAGGCAGTTAGCAAATAGAGAAAACATTTCTTTAGATACAGTTAAACGTATGTATAGCTTCTTAAAACGTCACGAAAAGAATGCAGATATCCCTGAAGGTAAAGAATGGTATGAAGATGCCGGATATACAATGATATTGGCTTGGGGCGGCTTAGAAGCTATGAGCTGGTGTGAAAAGATTATTCTTAAAGCAAATGAAATAGAGGATGATGATGAGTAAAGAACAAAGAGATGAACTACAAAAACAAATAGATTACTGGACGTTAGTTTATATGAAATCTTCGGATAGATATACTAATCCAACATACAAACTATAATAAATAAAACCAAAGCATGAGAGGGCATAATGAGTTTTACAGCGTTATTAAGAAAAGCAAGAGGTGAAGAAACAGTTATTGAACAGCCTATTATTGAAGAAGCTGTTGTTGAAGCACCTAAAAAACCTATTTATATTGAACTTGGTGAAGCTATTATTAGAACATCAATACATTCAGTTTCTAAATACAAGAAGCTCAAAAGAGGCTCAAATGCTTCTTTAAGGATTGCTAAAAGTTTAGCAAACGGAGAACTTAAGTTATCACAGTTTGAAAAAGCTTGGAATATTCAAAAGAGATATAGTTCAAAACGACCAGATTGGCATATTGTAGGCGGAAAAGCAATGAAACTTCTTGAAACTGCAGTTAAAGAAAGAAAAGTTGATTTAACTGAAGCACTAAAACTAAAAATAGAGATAAAGGAATAATGATATGATTAAAACTGATAACAATTATTTTGTTGCTTATCAACCCATTTCTCTTGATATTAAAAAAGCTAAAGATGATAAAGTTTTTATTGAAGGCGTAATATCCTCCGAAAAAACAGATGCATCTGGCGAAATCATCAAACAAGATGGTTTAGATTTCAGCTATTTAATGTCGAGTGGTTATTTGAACTATGAACATAGATCTGGCGTTGAAAATATACTTGGTGAAGCTCTTAAGATTGTGCCTTCTGAAAAGGAAGGTTTAAAAGCAACCGTTATGAAAGGTATGCTTTACAAGAAGAAGAAAATTGTTAAAGATATATTAGAAACAATCGATGCAATGAAAGATGCGGGTTCTAACCGTAAGCTTGGATTCTCTGTTGAAGGCAGAGTTATGGCTCGCGACCCAAGAAATCCTAAAATAATAACTAAAGCAAAAGTATTAAACGTAAGCATTACAGCCAACCCATGTAATACAGATGCTGATTTTGAAATAGTAAAAAAGAATATACAATCAAAAGAAGAAGAAATGCAAAAAGAATATTCAGATTTATCAATGAGTTATAAACAAAGCAAAATGCTTGAAGATTACTCTATGAAACTATGTGAGCTATTAGGTTCATTACCTGAAGATGTTGATTTACCAGAATGGGTTCAGGCTAAAATAACAAAAGCTTTAGATTACCTTCAAGCTTCTTACCACTATCTTGATGTAGAAATGAAAGAAATGGATATGAGCTATCACGATAAAGAAGATAAAGAGATGGATAAAAGTTTGCCTGAGCTCAAAGAAGAAGCTGTTTTACCCAAGAATGATGAAGAAGAAAGCGGTGATATTAAACATGATATTGCCCCCTTCGAAGGTGCGCAAGCTATAGAAGAGGCACGTATGGAGATGGATAAGAATGAAGAAATAAGAGTTCAATCCATAGATGATGAAAAAAGTTCTGAAGATTTTGGAGATGAGAAAGTACGTGAGTTAATCCAAGAAATACTTTCAAAATATCCAGAATTGAAAGATGAGAAGATAATGGAGCTCGTTCATCAAATGATGCGCGAATAACAAAACGTTAAATAAATAAAAAAAAATTAGCCTAAAACTAATAAAACATAAAAGTAAAGATATATATAATAATATGAATGTTGGTAATATGCTCAGGAAAAGTTTTTTGCCGGCCGCTATTAAGTTAAATAAAGAATGCGCGCTGTAATGCACACCATTTTTGTTATATAATACACAATAGTTAAACAATGTTCAGTAATATTATTATAATAGCTTTCAACTCAATTCAAAAATAGGAGATACATATGAAAACCGAAAGTGATAACAATCGTATCGAAGAGCTTCTTAAAAACATTAAGGAAGCACTTGATAGCGAAGCAAAAGCTTCTGAAGTTATTGCAAAAGGTGCCGATGAATTGATTGAGGTTCAAACTGAAAAGCTGGAAACATTTTCTAAAGCATTAGATATTCTTAATGAGAAGATTGATGCTGTGATGGAAAAGTTTGAAAGCTTAGCTATTCCTTCTGTTGAAGATATTGAAAAAAGTATCAACGACAAAGCAGAAGAAATTGCAAAGAACCTCGACGAAAAAGTCGAACCGATTGCAAAGCGTGTCGTTGATGCCGAAGAAAAAACTGAAGCGTTGGCCAAGAAGAATGAAGAACTAACAGCTCAAAATGATGAGTTGGTTAAAACAGTTGAAGAATCTGTTTGTGAAAACGAAGAGCTTATTAAGAAAGTTGATGAACTTGAAAAAGAGCCAATCGTTAAAACAGTTTCAGAACCTGTAGAAGTTCGTGAAGAAGTTGTAGTTGAAGAAACTACAGAACTAACTCGTCCTGAGCTCATCAGCAAAGCTCTTGTTGAAATCAAAACCGCTGATTTACCACGCCGTAAAGAACTGTTCAAGGCAGTATCTAAGCTCGAAGCTGGCGTATCATTAACTGAAATAAAACTTTAATAGGAGATACAGATGTTACCTAACATTAACGAAAACGTAGATATTAACGATCTAACCCGTCTTAACGATGCACTTAAAAAGAACAGTGAAGTTGGATATCAATCCGCTGCTGGCACTTCAGGCTTTAATGCTATCGTTCCACAATCAATCGAAGGAACTCTTGCTTCTGCTACTCATAGCATGCAAGATTTGGCTCTTTGGCCGATGCTTCCTAAGGTTCAAGTTTCTAATACACTACATGAATATGCAGTAATCAAAGAGCATGGCCAAGATCTCGACCCCTTCATTTCAGAGGGTGGCGGAGCTTCAAGTGATTTTGGTTCAACTGCTTCTGTTTATGAGCGTAAAAACGTAAAAATCAAGTATATGGCCGAAAGACGTCAGATTTCTGATGTTGCTACTCTTGTTGGTATTCTTGGAAGCAACCCAAATGGTTTAGCTGAAGAAACTGAAAGAGGAACAATGAGCCTCATGCGTAAAGTTGAGCAACAGTTATTCTGGGGCGACGAAGAGCTTGATGCAGCAGGAAGCACTCCTTTCGACGGTATCTTAAAGCAAATTGAGCGTGCAGGCGGAGCAAGAACTGACGCAAACGGTGGGCAGGCTTTCTCTGAGAATACTGTTTCTAACGAAGGCGCTTCTCTCGACCCAACTAAACTTCACGACATTCTTGGTGAGCTTCACAGCGCACCTCGTTTTGGTCGTCCTGATACTGTTATGATGGAGCCTCGTTTATACAGCCAGCTTATCAAGCAATCAGTTCAAAACGGTCGTCATGATTCACTTCTTATGGTAGATCGTGGTTCTAACGGTGTTCAAACTCTTGGTGCTGGGCCAAAACTCCACATCATGGGGCCCATGGGGCCAGTTCCTGTTGTTTCAGCTCCTTTCCTTAGCCGCCACTTCTCTGCAAGTGCTGCTGGTTCAGCTGCAATCGGTGGTGCATTTACTCAGGTTCCTGTAGCTTCAGGCGCAGGCGTAGCTAAATGGGATCTTGCTGGCGGCGCAACTGATAATCACAATGGTTTCTTCCGTTATGTTGTAGTTCCAGTTAGCAAGCAAGGATACGGCGCACCTATCGTTTCTGCATCTTCTATCCAAGGTGATAGTGGTGCTCAAGCAGAGCCGATTAAGTTCCAAGTAAGTAATCCTAACGGAGCACTTTACTATCGTATCTATCGCCTCAAACCAGGATATAGCCAAGCAGCTGCTGACGCTCTTACTGATGCTGAGGTTATTCGTGATAGTAAGCTTATTGCTGAGGTTCCTCAAGCAGAAATCGTTGGACGTGAGTTCGAGGATTATGGTATTGAGCGTTGGGGCCATGGACGTATCGTTTTCGCACAAATGGATCAAGGCGTTATCGAGTTTGCTCGTCTTCTCGATTTCCTTCGTCGTCCTTTGGCAGAAACTGGTTCAGCACGACAATTCCTATTGATGCTCTTCGGATCACCTGTAGTGAAAATTCCTTCTAAGTGCTTCACTCTTCGTGATGTTCCTTCAGTATTACTTTAAGCCTTAGCTTTTAGTTTATTGAAATACTTCTGAGGGGAGTATTTATATACAGTTCATTTTTCGAGTTTTTAACTCGCTGAAGCCTTTAGTTTGCCCTCTCTCAATAGCTTGCTAAAGGCTTCTTTTTAGGCATCAAATAAAACACGAGGTTAAACACAGTTAAAATAAAACTTTATACTTGTTTAAACCTAAATAAAACTTACAAAAGTTCAAACAGATTAAAACAGGAGATACAAAGATGGCAGCATTTGGTATTCGCGACATCATAACACCACAATATCTGAAAGATACATTACTGTTTGGAATTGATTTAACAGATGATTCAGGTAATGATTACCCAGACGATTTGTTTGAAGCATGTATCGACCAATCTGTTTCTGTTATTGAGAATGAGTTAGGTATCACTATTGATGAATATTCAAATAAAGGTGAGCGACACGATGGTTATAGTGGAAACAAATATAGTTTTTGGGGCTCACAATTAGATTACAGGCCCGTTAAAACCGTTGATAAAGTAGAAATAACATACGGCAACTATCCTGCAACATCAATACCTTTAGCTTGGGTAAATATATCTTCACCAGAAGCAGGTTCAATTCATTTAATACCCACTTCAGAAACATTAGGCACATTTACTTTTAGCAATAGTTTGCCACTTTTAACAGATCCGATTACAGCTTTTAGAGCATATGAAAGAGTTCCTGCATATTTCAACTATGATTATACAGCAGGATTTAACTTTATAGAACAAACAATAACTATACCTCAAAATTCAACTGAAGTGTTGGATATAGTAATAGGTGAAAACTTAGTAGCTAAACCTAACTTTGTTTTTGAAATAGTTGATGATGGTAATGGAAACATTGCGGGTGCAGCAGTTCCTAAAATAAAATCTTTCAATTCACACGAAGATAAATACTCAATAAGAACATCTATTACTCCTACAGTTGGAGATGCAGTTATTAAAGTTAAAATACATACAGTTCCTCAAGCAATGGTTAAAGCAATAGCCTATATGGCTGCAATGCTTCCTCTTGATACAGCAGGTGATTTAGCTCTTTCTGCAGGTGTTGGAGCTTTTGCATTAGAGGTTGATGGATTAAAACAAAACATACAATCTACAGCGTCAGCAACATCAGCAGCTTACGGTGCAAGAATGCTAAGTTATAGAAGGCAGTTAAAAGATGCAGTTTCTATAATCAAAGCAAGATATAAAATTGCTGGCCTTGCGATAGGTTTCTAAACATGGCTATACTTACACCAAAAGCACAAAGCCTTACTAAAGCACGTTCTGATTTCATGTCAGAAGAGTTCAGAAGATTTCATGCACAAAAAGGTATTGATGTGGAGTGGGAGCAAACTGCTAAATGCCCATCACGCGTAAATACTAATGAGTATGGTTTAGATCTAAGAATGACGACAGGTTTATCTGATGATTTTTCTGATGAAGGAAACATTTCAGATTCACATCCCTCAACTTGCCCAGTATGTAATGGTAGCGGTATTATTCGTCATTCAAAACAATCTATTAAAGCTATAGTTACAAACGCTGCAGGCGAAGAAAAAACAGATATTAAAGGCACAACAAGATATGATGAAGTTAAACTATCATTATTACCAGAGCATTTACCTGCATTTGGTGATAGGTTTAGATTAAAAAACTCTCATATAGTGCAAAACGAAATATTAAAACGAGGCTCAACAACTTCAACAGTTGTTGGGTTAGATAAAACATCACATATACTTTCACAAAGAACATTAAAGCTTGCTGCAGGTGATATACAAAAAGGAACTTTATACCTTCATAAAACAGATGCATCAGGATTAGCTGTTGTAAATGGTAGTTTAGAAGAAGGTGTAGATTACGAAATAACACTTAACGGTGATGATTTATATATTGATTTTACTTTAGGCGATGCATTAGCATCTGCACCTTTAGATGGCCAATATTATACAATAGTTTATTACGCAAACCCAATCTATGTTGTTTCTTCATATCCACACTCACTGCGAGATACTGTTATTAGAGAAAAAGGTGTAGAAACACCAACTCCAATGATAGTTCAAGCGTATGCAAAACTGGAGATACTATAATGATTGATTTACATATTCTGCATGCTGTTTCTAATGGCATTAAAGCTTATCAAGGTAATCAAGCAGCATTTGAAGGTTTGTTTCCTGAGTTAGGGCAAAATCTTCGAACTAAATACTGGAACAAGTTTTCTGTAGCAGATGTTTCTTTTACCAAAGGTTTTTCAAGAAAGATAGAAAAAACTCCAGCCATTTCAGTTGCTTATGAAGAAGCTTCTTCTATGAATGAGCAATTATTATCAAATGGCGGAAGAAATAAACAACTGTTTTTATCTCTTGAAAGCAGAATAAAAATATGTGATAAAGATTATGATTTAACCAGAATATTACATAGAGTTATTCAGAGTGTTTTATTACTTTTTAAAAATGGCTTCTTACAAAATGGTTATCTTAACTTTGATTTTGTATCATCAGAAGCTTTAGAAAACGATGAAGGTTATACAAGCTCAGATGAGATATATTATGCTCGTGAGCTAACTTATAACGCACAGAGAATCTTAGAAGTTCAGCCTTTCAGCGACGAAGTTGAAGTATTCTGGCAACTCAACTTAAATATACCTTTTGATTATAATGATGCTGATAGTGTTGTTGAAAATGTTTTAGCTGTTCCTTCATCAGAATAGTTAAACAAAAGTTAAATATTAATGCTGTTAGTGATATATAATAAAGGATAAACATCCAATTTCGAAATAGGAGATAACAATTATGCCAAGTTCAATAAGTTTTAGAGGGAGAAATCTTTACCTTCCCTCTGTTGTTGTCGATATAAACAATCAGCTTTTAGCATCAGAAAGTTTAGATGCTAAGAATATGTGCGTTATCGGCCACTTTCCAAAGCTCAAACCAAAAACCGCAAATGTTTTTAGAAACGGTAGCGGCCCAACGGTTCCTGAGCTTTACCCCACAGATTATGAAATGCTTTTACTTAATAAAATGTTTCAATCACCGATTGTGGATAGCTCAGCTTCTGCAGCGTCTTTAACATTTGTAAATGCAGGAAGTGAAACTATTGCTTCAAATTACATTAACGGACGACACCTTAATGCTGCAAATGCAATCGTTGGAGAAACTATCGTTGGTGCAAACCCAGGTGCTAATGAAACACTAATGAAAGCAATCAAGCTTGAATCGCTAACATATGGTGCTGAAGGTAATAATATTCGTTTTAAATCTTCAGTTGATTCAGCTGATTTAGATGCATTTTATAAACTAAATACACTTTATGGTGCCGAAGCTGCAGAAGAAGCAACAGGCGCTCAAGAACAATTTAACATCACACCTAAAGCAGCTAAAAAATTCAAGATGTGGATTACTGGTGGTGAGCGATATGATAGAGGTGCAGGCGCAAATCAAGTTGATGAAGGAACAGAAGTTGCTCGTTATTTAAACATTGAGCTTTATGCTGATGGATATGATGATAGTGGTAATGGAAGTGCTATCTTTGCAACACAAAGCGTTGATCTCACAGGTGATTTTGATGCAGACGTTGTTCAAATAAATACTGATAAAGCTACAGATACAGCTGCTGCTCTGGCAACAGTTCAATACGAGCTAACAGATTATGCATCATACGACGCTTTAGCGCAAGGATTAACAAACGCAGTTATTTCAGCAAGTGGCGTTGATTATCCTCTTAGCGATTATTTTGATATTCAAGCTATTAACTATGATGCAGGTGCAGCTCCTAAAAACTTAGATGCTGTGTATCATGAACAAGATGCTTCAGGCTCAGCTAAAATGTATCTTACTGCTCACGTTGCTGAGTTTGAAAGATATATCAAAGTTTTAGCATCTGCAAACTTCTATCCTGTTGATGCACAAATAGTTGGTTGGCCTATCGTTTTAGAAAATATGAGTGAGTTTAGAGATTTAACTGGCGGAACAACTGTCGCACCTCTTGATGCAGATTTTGAAGCTGCTTTAGATGCTATGAGAACAAAAGATATTCAGCTCATCACTTGCTTAACAACTGATACTGATACAACTAAAGCATTGAGCTTACACTTAGACGAAGTATTAGCTTACAGCCGTGATAGGCAAGGTTATGCTGGAGCTCCTGCAGGAAGCACAATCGACCAAGCATATGGAACTGTTGTTTCACAGTTTGCCAGCAAATTTATGGCAGTTTGCAACCAAAGTATGAGCGTTCAAAATCATAACGGCGATGTTGTTGATTTAGGGCCTGAGTATTTTGCATTTCTTATGATGTGTATGCAAGGTGCAATTCCTTACGCTCAACCTCTAACAGGTTTGAAACCTAACCTTATCAGCACAGAAGAAAACTTCAATAGAGAGCTTGATGTAGATAAACTAATCAGAAAATGCCAGTTAGGTGTTTATTTAGCTTTTGATAATGCATTGAAAGTTGCAAGAGGAGTTTCTTCTTATAATAAAGATAACGAAACTATTAACTGTGAAATGAGTGCTCGTGAGAGTATCTTAGGTGCAGCACGTTTCTTAAGAAGCATCTTAACAAAAGAACTTGGCTCAAAAGTTTTAGCAGGTTCAACTGGTAGAATCATTAACTTGGTTAATACAAGATGCAAAAGATTAAAAGATGAAGGTATTATTAAAAACTTCAGAAACATTAAGGTTGAGATTGTAGATGATACAGCTTTTATAACCTTAGATTTAGCTGTTGTTAAACCTTTAAACTTTGTTGAATTTACAATGAACATTAGTGATTTTTAAGAAAGGATAAAATAAAATGGCTAACAATCCAAAAAATATAATAACGGGTGCCAAAGCTATCGTTAAAATCGACGGTAAAGTCGCTGGTTATGCTACCGGTGTTTCTATTTCTGAAAACACTTTAAATGGTCGCGTTGAGAGTTTAGGCTTTATTGATACAAGAGAGCTTACACCAATATCACGCCAAGTATCTGCTTCAATAAACCTTATCAGAATATTCCAAAGCACAACTGCTAACGGATTAAATGAAGGTGAAGTTGATGAAGCCGGTGATGCTGATGGGCAAAGAACTTACGGCAAAGGTATGATAAATACTGAGATAACTTCAGATGGATCTACAGAGATAGGTGAAGACGATAGAACTGATAATATGTTTAGAGGCGGCGGTATTTCTTTTGATTTAGAAATATGGGATAGCGCTCCTGGAACTGCTCCAGTTGGCAGTGCTTCTTCTGAAAATAGAATATATACTCTCAAGGGATGCAAAGTTGCTTCACACAATATTGTTGTTGATAGAACTTCTCTAATGGGCGTTCAGATATTCGTTGAAGGTTTATATCTAATACGACATTTCCCAGCAGCTCTCATTTCTGTTGCAGATGATTGATACATATATCCAGTTTTAACTCTGTTAAATCTGCTGGGTTTATTTGAATATATACCTATTTAACAAAAAAAAGTTTATCCTACTTAAACGTCATTAATGTTTAGTTTATCAAGATACTAATCTTTAATAATGTTATGAAAGTGCCGTTGTTGTAAAAACTTCGGCATTTTTTTTTATTTAAAGAATAAACTTGCTATAATGGTTGATATATACTATTAATAACACAAAAAATACGAGAGAGGTATTGTATGAGTAATTTAAACTTGGTTGATTTAAAAAAGAAGGCAGAAGACGCTTCAGTTGTTGATGTTAGAGATGTTGGCAAAGAGAAAGAAGCTGCTAAAGAAGTTGCACAAATGATTAAGAAAGAGTATGTTGATAGAGAACTTAAGTTTGAAATATCATACGAAACTGAAAAGGGTTTAAAGAAAGCCACATTGTGCTCTGCCATTTTAGATAGCGAAGGAAGATTACGACAAGATAAAATTCTTATGCGACTATGTGATGGTTATGCATATGATGATTATCCTGTTGATACAAAAACACGTTATCAGTGTGTAGCAAGAATTGTTTCACAGTTAAAAGATCCACCTGAGTGGGTTTTAGAAGTTGTAGGTTCTGATTTAGAGTTTTGTTATCATTTGGCCACGAGGTTAGTTGAGCACGAAACCCGATACTTTCGAAACAGCAGTGATGAGGGTAGCGGAGAGAAGAAACCACAACGCTTTTCCATTGATTTTCCAGCGCTTAACTAAATTACAGCTTCCAAACATAAATATCTTTAATGATAATGATTTATATTGTTGGGAGAATGTTGAGTTTTCATTAATGGCAATGCCTGATGATATATTTCAAGAGATGTATCAGCGACACTGGGAAGATCAGAACAACAAAAAGTTTGTTGAATCAATCGGCGACCCAATAATAGATGAAATAGAACAAGCATTCGTTAATGGTGGAAATCCAGAAGAAGCAATGCAACAATTCTTCTCAAAATATACTTAAACAAATAGGAGATATTTTATGCGACCAATACAAGGCACACCTTTCAGCGGAGGCTCCCCGATGGCTTCATCACCCGGAGCAAGAGCAATGGGTAAAGGTTTCGGAACATCATCAATGAGTGGTGGTATGGGAGGTTTTTCAATGCCTCCTTTTGCTGCTGCAGGTATGATGGGTAAAAGTAGCCCTTTCGGTGGCGGTGGTTCTTCACCTTTTGGTGGTGGAGGCAAAGCCTTAGGTGATGGTATTAAAAAGCTTGTTTCAAGTAATAAAGATTTAATAGCAGCAATAAAAGATTTAACAAAGAGTATTAGAGCTTTAGAAAAAAGTGGCGGTGCTGGCGGTGGTGGAGGAATGGCTGGCCCAAGTCGTATAGGATTACCCGGTAGTGGTGATATGGGAGCATTAAATGCAAGAATGCTTCAAAGATTGCAACCTCAGTTGGGTGCTAATCAGCAACAAACAAGGCAAAGTGCAGCAGATAATCGGGTGATGCAAGCTTTGGATACTGGCGACCCAATGCAATCTCTAAATGCACTTCAGTTTAATCAAAATCAAGGTGCTATAGTAAATCAAATGAGAGGTGGCGCTGGTAGAAGATTTGCAACTGGTATGGTAAATTTTGGTCGAGGTTTATTCGGCGCAGGGCCGGCGATAGGCAATTTGCCTATGACGAGTGGAACAGCAACAGGGATAGCGGTGAGAGCAGGTGGCATGGTGCCGGGAACTCCTGGGAATGCTCGATTAGGCCGAGCAGCAGCACAACAAGCAGCACAATCTACAAGAGGCCAAAGAGCAGCTCAACGTACAGGCCAACTTGCTGCAAAAGGCGCCAATATGGTAGCAAATATGGGTTCAGGAACGAATATGGCTGAGATTGTTTCTCAGATACCATATGTTGGTGGTTTGCTTGCTGCTCCATTACAAGCATTAGCAGGACGTCAAAATATGGCTGCACAGATTGAAATGCCTTCTATGATCTATTCAGGTGTTTCAACAGGTATGGCACAAGCTGGAAGCCCTATGGCGGCTAATGGAACGCTAATAAACAATGCTGCTTCTAACTTAGGTATGCAAGCTGGTGAAGCTTTAAATGCAGCAACACAAATAGTTCAGGGTGGTGGAACAAGAAGAAGAGTTACAGCTGATGAACTAAGTAAAGCCGTTTCAAGCGGTTTAGGTTTTGGCATGTATGGGCAAGCAGATGCTGGTATGCTAAGAGGTAGTGGTGTGAATGGATTAAGGGGATTTAGTGGTGATGATTTAAGAGGGCAAATGAATGCTCGAGGTTTAACAGGTGCAGGAGCACAAAAATATTTAAGTTCAAGATTAGCTGTTGGTGAGCAATTCACAGCAATGGGTATAAGTTTAGGCCAAGGAACTGATGCTCAGATAAACGGCCTTGAAAATAGAGGTGGTATAAGTTTCCAAGGTGATGCAGCAGCAAGTGCATATTCAAGAATAAGAATGAAAGGTGGCGTTCAAGTAGGCCAACAGTTAGGCAGCACATTTTCAGGATTAGGTAATAACATACTAATGAGTGATGCTTTAGCTCAAACTGGTGGTGATTTTAAGAAGGCAAGAAGATTATTAGAAAGAATGGAGCCTTCTGTTATGAAAAACAAACTTCGTGAGTTATTGGGCGAAGATGTTGGTGATATGGCAATGATGGGTATGGGATATACAACTGAAGAGATTGATGCTATCGGAACGGGAGGCGGCAAATCAACACCTCTAACAGGCGGTAAAAATGCAGGTGCTATTATAACTAAGGCAGATGCAGAATCTAACTCAAGAAAACTAAAAGATACATACGATAATCAAATAGAAAACATTAAGGCACTCATTAAAACAAATGAGAGAATCGAACAGAAACTACTTGATGGTTTAGATGTAAAAGATATGGAGGCTTTAATAGATACTATGATAGGCCTTTCTGGCGTCATGAGAACAATAGCAACGGCGATACCTTTAGCGATTCAAAAATTTGCAAACATCTTTAGCGACGAAAGATTAAAAGAAAACATTAAACACATTGGCTATTCACCTTCAGGCTTAAAGGTATATACTTGGAAATATAAACATAATCCTTGTGCAACTTTTAGTGGTGTAATGGCGCAAGATTTATTAAAAACTAAACCTGAATCATTATGTAAAGACGAGAGAGGTTTCTATATGGTAAATTACAGATTATTAGATGTTGAATGTAAAAACATAACGTTAGGAGCTTTCTAATGGCAACAGGTGGTTCAACAGCAGGAACTCCTATTAAAGCATCAGGAGCAGCACCTGCATCTCAAAATTATGAGTTTAGTGATATGACGATATCTGCAAGGTTAAAAACAAGCACTATACCTAATAGAGAGAATATGCGTAATGTTATATCACGTTCATTAAAGGAAACTTATAACGAATCTAAAAATAATAAAAACGATTTCTATCTATTACATACGTGGAGCTCTCCAATACCTATTTCTTTAACAAGTTATATTACTTCAGTTTCAAGAAATGAAAGCTTAAAAGGCGGAAATCTTAGCTTAACCTTAAAAATGCCTTTTTCATTAATGAGAACAGTATTTTCAGATGAAGTTGATACTATAACAACAGGCCAGTTTATAACAGTTAGGCATTATGCATCATTAGATATGAAAACAGAAACAGCTTCTGTTTATGAAAAGTTAGATAATGGTTCTTTAAAGCTAACAACAACTAAAGTTAAACCGAGAACTACTTCTTTTTTTGGTATGATAACAAGCATACAGCAAACATTTTCAAATGTTGATGGTATAGATAACTATGCACAGGTTCAAATTGAAGCAAGAGATTTTATTGAGCCCATAAGAAACTGCAACTATGTTGTTATGCCAGGAAACTTGCAAAAATCTGAAGATGGTTCAACTGAAAGTGTTGCTAATAATAGTGAAATGAAGTTTTTATCAAACTTTATTATGTCGAGCAAAGAATGGGCAGAACACATTAAAGAGATGGCTGATTTTGCTTCTGCTGAACATGATTTTCAAGAAGTAATACAAAACTTCATAACAAACTTTGGTTATATGTTAGTGCCACCTTCAGTAGGAATGAGTGTGTTAGAGTTTGTAAAAATATCAAAAGCATATCATGATACTATGAGCAAAGGTGTTGCAGCACAAGTAGGTGTAGGCAATCAACAAACAAATACATCGGCCGGCAGCACTTGGACGACTTCTGGTGATATGCAATTTACAGCATTTCTTATGGGCCTTGGAAGCCAATATCAATATTTTAAATCAATGGATATGCTTTCATCAGTGGCAGGAAGAGAGCTTGGTTTTTTATCACGTAAAGAAATCATTGCAAGAGCAAAAGCCAGAGCAAAAGCAGGTGGTAGTTCAGCTGGAGCAAGAGGTAAAGTTGATTCATCTGTAGATAACGCATCAACAGGCCCAACTCCACGTTCATCAAGAACAGGTGGTATAAATAATACTTTACTTGGTGATAGAATAGGTGATATAATCGTAGTTGCAACAAAAAAATCAGATGTGCCAAGGAGCTCAATATGGTATCAGATGTTGCCAGAAAAACCTCCATATCAAAGATTTATAACAAAGTTTCAGGGTGCTTTAAATACAAGAGGATCTGCTTGGAATAGAGTAATAGGAACATTTGTTTCTGATGATAGAATGATAGAACTCATACCTACTTTAATACCTTTCTATAAAGAAGATTTAACATCTGATGTTACCGGTGAGGTTAGAAAAGTTGAAGGCAAAGATACATTAGTTTCAGAAGGAAGCACAGCATTTAAACCTCGCGGGCTGATAACAAAAGCATTAGGTGCCCAACCAACTTTAATATATAGAATAAAACCTCGGCACTGGAATACACAGCTAAACAAAGATTTTTTAAATAAACAGTATTCATCTTTTGTTGAAAGTTATGATGCAGAAGCTATATATCCAATCCAATACCCTTTATCAGCTGAAGATGCTTCAGTAAAGAGCAATGTTTCTATTAAAACAGATGAGTTATTGCAAAACTCTTTATTACCTTTGAGTGGTGATAATGTTTTTGATTTTAATGCAACTTGGGCAGAAGCTAATAGAATAAACGGAACGTATATTGAAAGTTCTCTTTTAACAAACAGATCAGGTTTTGAAACAGGTGTTTTATCATCACCTATTATTGATATATACGATGCATATAAATATGGCTTACGTTTATTCGAAGGCACATATCCGTATTTTAATGTTAGAAAGAAAAACGGTGATAAACTGCCAACAACAGCAGCTTCTTCTAAAGGTGGAAGTAGTTCAGCAGCAAGATTATTACATAAAAAAATAAATACTGCTTTTGCTGAAGAAATGTATTTAACATATGGTAATGGTAATAGATATGCACAAGGAAGTTTAACATGCAACTTTCAGGGAAGTGCAGATTGGGGCCCAGGTAAATGGGGTTATATGTTTTTACGACCATTCGGGCAAGGCTCAGATGAAGTGCTTTCACAAATAGGTTCAGATAGATATCAAGAAGTTTCAGGTC
>Ga0181412_1000293_pt1 | contig 21473 bp, 8 predicted proteins | sample 35SPOviralmetaG_FD_130113 | JGI IMG/M metagenome (GOLD analysis project Ga0181412, IMG submission 130113) | Marine viral communities from the oligotrophic San Pedro Time Series (SPOT) site, San Pedro Channel, CA, USA - 35 SPOT_SRF_2012-08-15 | ecosystem: Environmental > Aquatic > Marine > Strait... | reverse complement strand
GAGACACAGATTATTTTACGACATCGAAACATCATTTTGTAAAGGGCACTTTTGGAGACCTGGTTATAATCAAAGAATTGGTCCTGAACAAATTACAGACTACGCTAAAATTATTTCTGCACACTGGAAATGGGAAGGTGAAGAAGAAGAAGTGCACCATGCTCATTGGGGTCTAGAGAAACAATGTGACAAATCTTTAATAAAAAAACTGCTAAAACAATTTGAGAAAGCAGATGAAATAGTTACTCATAACGGAAAAAAGTTTGACACTCCTTGGGTAAGAACACGAGCTTTGTATCATGGAATACCTATGAGACCTGATTACAATGAAATAGATACATATAAATTAGCAAAGTCTTATCTTAATTTGCCTAGTTTTAGTCTTAAAGAAATTTGTAAATATTATAATCTAGAAGCAAAAAAAGATGCGGGAGGATTAGATACTTGGAAAGATGTAGTATTTAAAAAATGTCCTGAAGCATTTGAGCATTTATTATATTATGGAGACGGAGACATTACTTCTTTAGAAGCAGTGTTTAATAAATTAAGGCCATATGTTAAACCTAATATGCACTATCATTCAGAACATATTAGTATTTTAGGAATTAAAGCGGTTCCTGGAAAGTTTTTCTGTCCTGAATGTGGTAAAATAGGAAGACATCGTAAACAGTATAGAACAATGGCAGGAACAATAAGACACTACATGAGCTGCACAGACGACAAATGCGGCACATCATTTAAACTTAGTCATAAATCATTTGTTGATTTTAATACATATAAAATAGCAAATAACATAACGTAATTTTTAATATATTTGTATAATGTTACCATTAGTAGATTTACATAGTCAGTTAGACGAAGCTTTGAATATTAATAATTCAGATTCAATCTTTAGTACACTGTACTATACAGATTTAATTAATGAACAACGATCTTTATATATCAGAAACGAATATAACAGAACAAGAGAAGTAGACCCTAATGTTCAGCAATCATTTTGTGAGGATTTAGAATTAGTAGATCCTAACAATTGTCCTTGTGCAAACATACCAGTAGGGTGTAAAATTTTACGTACTAAACGTAAGATTCCTAATACAATAGAATTTCATCACAGCAAAGCTATTACGTCTGTCGGTCCTGTAATTATTACAGCAAAAAGATTTAACTTAATAGATTACGATAGAGTTCCTTTTGTAGGACACGGTAGAACTACACATAATACCGTCTATGCATTTTTATACGATAATTACTTATACGTAATATCTAAAAATCCTGCAAAGCTTCTTTTGAAAAAAGTTACTATTCGTGGAATCTTTGAAGATCCTACTGCTATTGCAGAATTTTTAGATTGCAGCGAAAACAATATCTGCTGGTCTCCTGACGATGTTTATCCATTAAATCAATGGATGTGGACATATGTTAAACAACAAGTGTTACAGCAACTTTTCCAAAAAAGACAGGTCCCACAAGACGACTCTGGAAATGCACAAGATGATTTAGCAGACGGAACAGCGCCAGTACAATCTAAATAATATAATAGTGGAACCAATAAGGGGGAAAGGAAAACACAAAGCGGATATAAAAAAATATAATTTTTATAGCCATTATAGGAAGAATACTACTTTTAGTCGTTTAGACAGAAAAGAATATTCTGCTTTTTTAAAAGATTTGCTTACTACATTTAGTGAAGCTATCGTAAAAGAAAATATGGAATTAAAACTTGGGAAACTAGGTTTTATTAGAATACAAGCTAAGAAACTTCATTTTTTCGATAAAGAAGGTAATAGAGCCAAGACACTAAGAGTAGATTGGAAGAAGACCCTAGATTATTGGAAGGTAAAGTATCCTGGTAAAACAAAAGAAGAACTGAAGAAAATTAAAAACAAACCTGTTTTATATCATGAAAATGATCATACAAAAGGAGAGTTTTATCAGCATCTTTGGGACAAACTTACTTCTGTAGTAAAATACAGAGGATTATATAAGTTTATTCCTTCTCGTCAGTATTCTAGATTAATAGCAGAGGTAGTAAAAGATCCTCATAGAACAGTATTTTATTACGGGTAAAACCAAAATTAAAAAAAAAATGATGGAAAGTAAATCAACAAAGTCTTGGGAAAATTCAGAAAAATTTGAAGACGGATCAAGTACAAAAGTTTGTGTTAGAGAAGTAGAAAACGGTTTTATTAAAACTGTAACTAAACACTATATGGACGACAAAGGATCGTGGAAATACGACGATACTGTAACTGTTCATTTTGAAAATCCTATGGAAGAAAAAAGTCTTGCGGATAAATTACAAACCTTTTTAGAAGAGAACTAAGATGTACACAGGAAATACAGTATCATATAAAGCAATCATGGATAAACAGATCCGTGATTTTGGTTTTGAAATAGACGACGACTCAGGAATGGAGTGGTTAGCAGAATTTATGGCGCAAACTAAAGTCGGAATAGTAATGATCAATGATGTTGTATATATTCCTATTTGTGACGGACGTGGAGAACTTCCTATGAATTTGTATAAGATTGTACAAACTGCAAGATTAGGAGGAGTCGATAATTTAGAAGAAGCTAAATGCGGTAAAGGAAATATGGTGCCTATGAGATGGGCAACAGATCATTTTCATAAACAATACCATAAAGACGATAGAGATTATACTACGCAATCTGCTGACACATATACAGTAGAAAACGGTTATATATTTACTTCTTTTAGTAGTGGATTTATTTCTATGGCTATAGAGTCTTTGCCTGTTGATGCAGACGGAGCTCCTTTAATTCCTGCAGAACAAGCTTGGTTAGAAGCAGCGTCTCATCATCTTGCCTGGAAAACAGCAAGAAAACTTAGACGTACAAACTCTATTGATAAAGATTTCTATATGGAAATTATGCAAGATAGAGATTGGTACTTTGCACAAGCAGTAAATCAATCTAAACTAGATCAGAACGTAGATCAAGCAGAGTCTAGTAAAAACGCAATAGTTAGAACTATACCTGATATACAAGCTCATGCTTCTTTCTTTGCTAATCTTCAGTTACCAGAACAACGTAACTTTAGAGATATGTCATCATCAGGAACATCAAGCCCTAACAAAATTATTTCTGGATAAAAATGAAAAGAGCCGTTAATGTATATAAAGGTTTAAACTCCGATACTGCAAGAGACAGTATTAGCGGTGGTCTCTACATAGACGCACTAGATGTTAGAATTACTACTGACACAGGAGAGTCGCAAGGATGTATTACTAATATTAAAGGAAATAAAAAATATTTTACAATACCTGTTAGTGACCCAGACTTAGTAGTAAACGGAACCCCAGAAATAATAGGAAGCACTTCTATAAGAAATACTATTATATTATTTGTTGCAGATGACGGTGGACAAAATGGTTGGATATACAGTATAGAATATTCTGATGATGAGCAACAACTTATTGGAGGACTTACTTTAATTTATAAAAACAATTCTTTAAAATTTAAAAAAGAATTTCCTATAGAAGCTGTAGGAAGATATGAAAATAGTAATATACAAAGAGTTTACTGGGTAGACTATAATAATTATATACGATCTTTAAATATTAAAGACATTGCTTTATCTACTCTTACACCTGGACTTATAGATAGTTTTCCTAGTGTAAAATTTGAACAGCCTCTATTAAAAAATGTTTTAGGCGGGGGTTCTTTACTTGTAGGTATTAATCAATATGCTTATAGATTAACTACTGTAGACGGTAAACAAACTTTAATATCTCCTCCAGGAAATTTAATACACACTACTTCAGAGACCGAATCTGCGTTACAAAGTAGAACTTATACTGGAGATAAAAAAGGCACTAACTCTGGGAAATCTTTACAAATAACAATAGATACTTCTAACTATTCTCATTTTGACACTATTGAACTAATTCATATACTACATGAAGATTTAACAGGAACATCAGAAGTTTTTTCTGTAGAAACAAAAGGAATTAATGGAGCTGCTTCTGTAACATTTGTACACACAGGAACTGAGAACACAATTGTTCCTTTAGATATTGCAGAATACACAGTAAAAAACTACCCTTTTGTAACTGCAAAAAGTATAACTCAAAAAGATAATTCTTTAGTAGCCGCAAATATAAAAGGATCTAATTTTGATATAAACGATTTAATTCCTGATACAGAAAGTTTTGACGCTAAAGTTCCTAGACATAATTCTACAGGGTCTCTTCCAAATCCTGTTGTAGGAACTCCTGCACAACAAGAAATTGCTAAATTAGCCAATGCTTTTAATGTTGACTATAATATAGATGCTCATTGGGAACAAACTTGGCACGACAATAGCCAATATAAATTTCAATCGAATGGAACACGTTTAGGAGGAACAGGGCCTAACATAGAATATAATTTTCATTTACAGCCTTACCTTATAGATAATGTAGCTTCTTGTGAGTTTCCTAATAATAATCATATAGGAACTGTATTAGTTAATTTAAATGATGGATACGGAAATTATGCCAATAATACCTGGGAAAACATGGCATCTCCTTTTGTGTCTGGACTTTTAAAAGGTTACAAAAGAGGAGAAACATATAGATTTGGTATTGTATTTTATAATAAAAAAGGAGAAGCATCTTTTACAGAGTTTATAGGAGACATTAAATTTCCAGATATTTCTGATGAAGATTCTGTAAATAACTCTTCAGGAACTAATTTTTTTCCTACTAGTTTAGAAACAAATTCTAATCTTCCTGTTTCTGTAGATACTACAGCTTATGCTTTGGGAATAGAATTTAATGTAGACTTTAGTACTTGTCCTAGCTTACTTAATGAAATAGAAAGCTATCAAATAGTAAGAGTTAAAAGATCTATTTCAGATACTAGACGTTTGTGTTCTGGTATTATGAAAGTAGGAATGAAATTTGATATTACTAGTAATGATGGAGGAGGAGGATCTGCTGACGATCCTGCTAATAACGGAGGTTATAATTTAGGAGGACCTAATTATAGCGAGGAAATACTGCACCACTTTACTTATCATCAAAGAAGATCTAATGCAGCAGATGCCCAAGAATTTCCTGGATATGGAATAAGTGGTAACTTTGCAACTATTAATAATAATCATATATTAGGCAATCCTTTTAAAGTATTTGGTGCATATGCTACTTTTTATTCTCCCGACGTATCTTATAATTTTAATGCAGTTAGAAATTCTATAGATCAAAATTCTTGTTTATTAATGACAGGAAGATATGGGCAATATTTTTCTAACATTAATTCAGCAGTTTCTACTGCAGGAGTAGAACAAATATTTACTGATAATAATGTTACTGAAGGAAGTATAAAATCTTTTGATATAGTTTACTCTGCTCCTGCAACTACAGAAAACTTAGGAGCAAAAATAGAAGACCACAGACGTAAATTAAGGTCTGTAGGACAAGTAGATAAAGATACTTCTCTTAAAGCTATTGAGTATGTTAAACAATGGAATGAATTAAATGTAGTAGATTTTTCTAATAGTGCACAATCAGATTCTGTAATGAGCACAGAGTTAACTACTGCTTGGGGGCCTTATTTAGGATATGATGATGTAGGAGTAAATAGTAATCTTTATTTTAGAAACTTTTTTACCTATTTAGGAAACGCAGGTGCAGGATTAAATGATCACGAAGCAAGTAGTCCTACTCAGCCTCATCAAACTATTTTTCATAAAGGAGCTACAGGTATTACAGGGTCTTTGGCTAAAATAGATTATAATCCTTTAACAGGGCTTCCAGTAGCACAAACTGTTACTCACCATGCTTTTAATACAGGAACTACTGTAGGTAGTGGGCCCGTAAGAGCGGTTAACCAAACTTTTGCTCCTTTAAATAAAGGTTTAATACAAGAAAACTATACTAGTACTCCTATAATAGATATACTACTTCCTAAACAAGAAATTTATGGTGGCTACACTGCAGATATTTTATCAGGAAATATTTTCCAACCTGCTTCGCCTATTATATCAGTAGCTAACTTAAATCCTAAAGTTTTTGGTGGAGATATATTTCTACACATGTTTACTTTGCAGGAAAGTACAGCTTGGCTATGGGATAAATTTTATCAAAACGCTTTAAGTAACTCAAATGTAAAACAAGAGTTTAACGAAAACAGAACTTCTACTCTTTGTTTTGTAGTAGAAACTGCAGTTAACGGAGAACTGTCTTACGGAGCAGATGTAAAAAGAGAAGTTACGTTTGATGTTGCAGGAGGTTCTTCTGGAGTAAATTCTACTATTTGGAGACAAGAAAATAATAATAGCACTACTACTTGGGGTAAAGCAAATACTGCAGGACAAAAAGCTATGTATAAAGATGTTTACAATACAGTATATTCTTCTGAAAACGATGATGTATCATTCTTTACAAAACCTCCAGCTTTTAATTCTTTAGGAAATGTAAACGACATTAGAGCTTATATATCACAAGTAAAGATAAATTCAGAAACTGTAGATTCTTGGACTTCTTTTGGGGTAAACGATTACTACGACGTAGATGATTACGGACCTATAAATAAAATAATTACTTGGAGAGATAACGTATACTATTTCCAAGATAAAGCTGTAGGAGCATATTCTATTAACCCTAGAGCGATATCTTCACCTGGAGACGGTATTCCTACAGAGTTAGGATCTGCAAAAGGATTTAATGACCATACTTATCTTTCTACTAAATATGGAAGTATACACCAATGGTCAGTAAAAGATTTAGAATCGGGAATATATTATTTTGACGGAACACATAAAAAGATTTTTAGAATATCTGGATCATCAGAACCTTTATCAGAAATGAAAGGACTTCACGGTTTACTAAAAAACTTTAACGGAAATATTTCTTTACGTAAAGAAAATGCAGGAGACAATCCTATATTAGGAGCGGGTGTGCATACTACTAGAGACAGAGTTAATAATGAAATATTATTTACTTTTTTAGTTACTTGGAAAGCCTCTGAGTTAAACGGAAACACTTTGTATTCTGAAGGTGAAATAGTAACTTACGGAGGAGCTAACTTTATAATAAGTACTACTTATACTTCTACAAACACTTCAAAAGAAGATGTGTTAGTAGCAGAGCTATATCAAAACTCTACAGTAACTACATTGTTGCCAGACGATAAAATTACTCTTGTATTTGACGAGCTTGTAAATCAGTTCTCTTCTCGTTATAGTGCTACTCCTCCAATCTATATAGAAAACGGAGATATATTACTTTCTGCAGATCCTAGCAAACACAACGAAATTTACCAACACAATAAGGGTAACTGGGGAGAGTTCTATGGAAAAACAGAAGAGATGTCTATTAAGTTAGTACTAAACGAAAATGCTGACTTTAATAAAATACTTAGAACTTTAGAATTTAATTCTATTGTAAGAGATAATCAAAAAAATATAGACCGTACTAAAACTATTACGGCTTTCCGTGTAGAAACAGAATACCAAGACACAGGTAAAATAGATTACGATTCAGGAAGAATTAAACGTAGATTCGACAAGTGGAGAGTACATTTACCTAGAGATACAAAAAGCCCTGGACAAGATCGTTTGAGAAGTACTTATTTTATTTTAACTTTATACTTTGATAATACAGACAATCGTGAGCTAATTCTCGATAGAATTTTGTATTATTATGACATACAGATATTCTAATGGCAAAGAAAAAAATTTATATAGATCCTTCAAAACGTGGTACGTTTACAGCAGAAGCTAAAAAACGTGGTATGGGTGTACAAGAATTTGCTTCAAAAGTAATGTCTAATAAAGATAGGTACTCTTCTTCAATGGTTAAACAAGCAAACTTTGCACGTAATGCTGCTAATTGGAATCAAGACGGAGGAAATATGAATGCTGTAAGTTTAATGGGTTACAGAGATGATTCTCCTTTTCGTAATGAAGAAAGTCTTAATATATACTCTCCTGACGGGCTTATAGATATGTCTAATGTAGGCATGCCTATAGTAGCTAACGGCCAAGTATTAGATCCTTATTCTGGAATAAATCAAGTACCTCCTACAAAAAGTGGTTACGTAAGGGAAACTCCTTTAGAAACTTTTGAAAATGGAGGACGTATGGTTCCGCCTAATATTCCTATGTATTACCAAGATTTTGGAACACCTATTTATAGAGATACAACTGAGATTCCTCCTAGTTTTCAAAATGGAGGCGGTCTTTATACATATCCTGGAAGACCTGGAGCAGTATATGAAAAAGGAACAGACGGAAATTGGAAAATTAATTTAGGAGCTGATACGCAAGGAAAATTTATTCCTATTGTAGATCCTAGATTAACAAGAACAGAACAGTTAAATTTAAATGCTGTTCCTTTAGAAGAAACAGAATCTGTTGTTCCAGGTTACAATGAGTCTGCTTACTTTGACGATTTAAAATATTTAGAAAACAGTATTAAAAAAGGATTTAAAGACGGTAGATGGTATCCGCATGTTTCTTTAGAAGGAGGTGAAAAAACAATTGCATACGGCCATAAATTAAAAAAAGGAGAAGATTTTTCTAAAGGACTCTCTCAAGAAGAGGCCGAGGCTTTAATGCTTAAAGACTATACTGTTAAAAAATCTTCTGCTCAAAAACATGTAGATAAAGAATTTGGAAAAGGAACTTTTGAAAATTTAGATCCTCGTAAACAAATACTATTAACAGACTATCAATATAATGTAGGACTTACTAAATTTCCTAAATTAACTGAGGCAGTAGTAACAGATAATATAGATGCTGCTTTAAAAGAATACAAAAGATATCACAGTGGTAAAAAACCTTTAGTAGAAAGAAATAAATGGACAGAAGAACAAATAAAATCTTTTGCCTACGGAGGTAATATTTATAAATCTGGCGGCTACACAGTTACTAGATCTAACGACAGAAAAGGTAAAACTCATAAGGTAACTAGAAAGTCAGATGGCAAAGTTAAATATTACGGCCATCCTATGAGAAACCAACCAAAGAATAAAAAAGTAAAAGAGGCTGCTGAAGCTAGACACAGAGCTCAAGGAAATTTCCGTAATCCTTTCTTTAAAGCTTATTGGGATAAAACTTGGAAAAACGGTGGAGTAATGGACTCTTATAATTCTTATCAATTTGGAGGTTCTATGCAAGAACTGCAAGAAAAAGAATCTAAAAGTTATTACGATGTAGAAGGTGTAAATAAAGAAAAACTACAAGAATGGTATAATATTGGTAAAGTTGCTCCTACTAATATTGGAGAAGCAAAGTTATTAGCAGAAGCAATAGGATATACTCCTGCTCAATCAAATATTGTAGCGGCACAATGGGCTTTAGAATCTGCTAGAGGAACAAAAACAGGAGGACAATTTAATTATTTTGGTATTAAATCTCATAGTAAAGCAACTAGAGATAAATTAAAAAATAAATACAATATAAATGTATCTACTGCTGCACCAGTATCTACTCAAGAAGAATTTACTCCAGGCAAAAAAGAAACAATTAAATCTAGTTTTTTAAATTTTGATGATCCTATAGCTGCTTTTTTAGGACACAAAGCATTTTTAGAAACTAATAAAAGATATGAAAAAGCTTTAAAAGCAGAAACTTCTTTTGATTTTGCTAAAGAGTTAAAAAATGCAGGATATGCAACTTCTGCAAAATATGCTCCTACTTTAGGGTCTATAGCTTATCCTTTTTTATCTTCAGAAGAAATAGAAAAGTTTAAAAGTTTAGGATCAAAAATAAAAGACACATTACCAAAAGATAAAAAAACAAAATTAGTACAAGATAATATTGCACCCACACCCGTAGTTAAAGATGTTTTTACTCCTACAGAAATTCCAGGAACTAAAGTATCAGACGCTAAATTATTTGAAAGAAATATGAAACTGCCAAAAAACACAACCAACTTAGAAATAAAAAATGTCGTTCCTAAAAGAACTCCACAATTTGGGGCTTCTGCATTTGGACAAGGACAAATGTTTAAAACATACGGAGGTAAAACTTACCAAGGAAATGTGTATAGAAACGGAGAAATTCTTGCTGGAATAGGTGCAGGATTATATGGTGCTGCAGAAGGAATTCTTGATACAGTGACTCTTGGTCTTACTGATAACCTAACTGATAAAGGTTTTGACGCTCTTTTTACAGGAGAAAAAAATAAAAATGTAGGCGGAATTAGAGGAGCAGGTAATGTTGTAGGGGGAGTTGCAGGAGGATTTATTAATCCTGCAGGAACAGGAGCTGCGGTAGGACAAGTTGCTGGAGGTATGGGAGAAATGGCAGAAGCAACAGGAAACGAAAGATTAGACGCTGCAGGAAATGTTATAGAAGCTACAGGAAATGTAGTAGGGAACTTTGTAGCTTATGGCGGGAACATACATCAAGTTGATCCTAATATGTCTGTAGGAACAAATATGTTAGGAAAACAATATGCTATTCCTGCAGGATATAAAGAAATGTATCAACAAAATTTAGGAGAAGCTATTCCTGAAGGAGCTACTTTATCACAAAGTGCTTTTGATTTATTTAATACTCAAGGAAAAATATCTAGTTGGAACGCTCCAAATACTCCAGACCCTTCTGCTGAAAAAGCTTATAAATACGCTGACTACAGTACTGGAAGCGGAGATGTAAGAGCTAACCCACAAAGTAGAGCAAAACAAAGTGATTACGTTAAACCAGGACAAGTAAAAATGGTACATCCAGACGGAAGGTCTATGTATACAGATCCGCAAAATGCACAGTTATTAATACAAAAAGGTTACCAACAAGAAGGAGTTAATCTTGTTGACGCTGCTACTTTTGGATACGGAGGTAAATATTATGGTTACGGAAGTAAGATGTACAACGATTATGCAAAAGGAGGTAAACTTCCTGAAAGTGTATTACGTAGTAGACTAGAATCTCATATGTCAAAATCAGAAGCTAATGATTACATCAACAGTTATAAGAAAGGCGGTAACATGATTAAAAGAGCAGACGGTTCTTATAGTCAAAGAGGATTGTGGGATAATATTAGAGCTAATAAAGGTTCTGGTAAAAAGCCTACTAAAGAAATGCTAAAACAAGAAAAGAAAATAAAAGGCAATAAAAAAACTTACGGAAGCAACATGTACAATAATGGAGGTTTCGGTATGAATACTATGAATGAAATTCCTGTAACAGAATTTAATGCAGGAGGCACTCACGAACAAAATCCTTTAGGAGGAATTCCACAAGGAATGGGAACTAATGGAAAAGTTAATTTAGTAGAACAAGGAGAGTTAAAAATAACAGATCCTAGAGATCCTTCTGGACAGTCTAAATTTATTGTATCTGCACAAAAAGATATGATTATTACTAAAGAAATAGCAGAAGAAAATAATCTTCCTAAAACTTTTGTAAATAAAACTGTCCGTAAAGCAGCAGACATGTTGTTAAGAAAAGATTCTAGAAGAGAAGGAGATACTATTGAAGAAAATTCTAAACAACAAGACCTTATAGGATTTTTACAAGCTCATGAAACTTTAACTGCTATGAAAGAAGCAGAACAAAATGCAGAGTTTCAAGAAAAAATGATGACTCTTTCAGAAGAGTACCCTGAGCAAATGGCTACTATAATGCCTCCTCAATCAGAAATGGAAACAGAGATGGCTCCAGAAATGCCTAACCAAATTCCATTAGGAATGGCTATGCGATATGGAGGTAAAAAGAAAAAATACAAATATGGACACGGATCTAATATGTATACAATGGGAACAAATGTTCACCAAGTAGATCCAAACATGACATCTTTTACTCCTACTTTTCCTGAACCTACGCCTTTTTCTGCTGGTGTTGCCGACACTCTTCCTTTAAGACCTTTTGCAGAAATGGATACTGCAGGTACTCCTAGTACTTCAGATTTTTTAGGATTATCTGACTCTCAAAAATTTGAAACAACAGACAGAGAATTAGCTAGTTATAAAGAAATGCAAGATACAGATAGTCAAGATTCTGAAAAACAAAGTTTTGTAAATTATGCAGGACAGCTTTTACCCGCAGCTTTAAATATAGGTATGGGACTTTTTGGAAAAGAAGACACTGTTAATCTAGGAAGAGTATCTTCTAGAACTTTACCAGAAACAGACGTTAGCCAACAATTAAGAGATGCAAGAATGAGCGCTGCTAGAACTGCTAATCAAATGCGAGGATCAGGACAAGCAGGAAGTTATTTAGCAAATATTGCTAATTTAAAAAATATTGATGATGCTACAAAAGCTAGAATATATCAAGATAAATACAATAGAGATGCGGCCATAGCTGCTAGACAAGCACAAATGGATATAAATGTAGATCGAGCTAACTTAGGTCTAAAAGCACAAGAAGAACAATACAAGAGAGCTGCTGAAGCTGCTAAACAAAAACAACTATTTACAGGAATAGGGCAGGCAGCACAAAAACTTAGAGCAGATCAATTAGATGATATAGCTCAAGCATACAATAGACAATTTTCTGATAGATATGGATTTGATTATGAAAAACCTTTTCAAAGAAAAAATAAAAGAAAAAATAAAAACGGTAACTAAGGTTAAGAGAAAAAAGCCAAAATAAATAATGAATATGAATAAGTTTCAATTAGGCACTATATTGCCGCAGACACAAGCAATTCCTTTTCAATATACTCCTTTAGGATTGGAAGCTTTTGCTCAACCTATTGCTATGAAGCAACAAAGGTTTGACACTGTTTTAGGCGCTGTAGAAGATACAGAATTTAATATAGAACATCTTTCTGGCGATAAACAATCTAAAGAAAAATTACAACAAGAATTAGAAGAACATAAATCTGCTTTACTTGCAGACTTAGATAAAACTTCTAATTATAAAGATGCCGCACGTAGACTTAAAACTCTTAATAAAATCTATAACTCAGATGCAGAAATTGCAGGCATTAGAAATCAAGCAGCTTCTTTTGCTGCAGAAGATAAAGCAGCAAGAGAGCGTATAGATGGAAAAACTTACACTCAAGACGACTATGAAAAGTGGAAATTTAAAGCACTAAATAGTTATAATGAGCAAGGAGGACTTAATTTTGACAGAGCTACTGGAAATTATACTCCTATAGATGTATCTCAACGAGGTGATAACTTAGAAAAAGAAATTAGAGACGATGCTCAAAAATCTGCTAAGAGTACTCCTATGCAGATAAAAGAACTTTATGGCGATATAGATCCTGGTACTATGTCAAGAATAGAAACTCTTTACAAAGAAAGATCTTTAGACCCTACAGCTACTCATCAAGGTATTGCATTAGAAATAGAAAATTGGCTTAAACAGTCAGATCGTTATAAAAACTTTATTGAGGAAAAAGCAGAGTACGATTTTTACTATGACTCAAGACATAATCCTAATTTTATTAATGATATTGTCGATAATCAAGAAGCAAAATATAGAGATACTATGTCTACTTATTCTCAACTTGCTCAACAACCAGAAATAGGAAGCGATAAAAGACAAGAGTTTCAAAATATAGTAAAAACATTAGGAAGAAATTATAATCAATTTTTAGATTTAAAAGAGCAAGCACAAGCCAGTGGTAAAATGCTACCTCTTGCAGAACAACTTTATATAGAAAATGTTAAAGGGGATTATTTAGGAGATGTAGGAAGAGCAGCGGGAGATTTAGTAGATGTAAGACAAGTAACTAATAATATTGAAGGAGGTAGTGGATCTGGATCAAAAAGTGGCGGCGCTGCAAAAAAACTTGAAAATTTTGAAGAATATGAAGTAGATACTTCTATTATAGATTTTAATTCTAAGAGTGCTCCTATAGCACAAACAGGTTCTACTTCTTCTTTTGATGTAACTGGACAAGAAAAAATATTTAGTAAAGGGCAAGCAGACTTAGTTAGAGATTTAACTTTTCCTCATGAAGATTCAGAAGCTTATAAAGCTAGTGAAATTATAAATAACGATGACAATATAAATCGTTTAAAAGAAGAAGATCAAACTAAATTTAGAGCAGTTTCTGAAGACGCAAACGATTTTTATACTCTTATGAAAAGAGATGAAAAGTTTAACAAGAGTATAGAAGACAAAGCTTTACAAATAGAAGAACAAAGAAAAATTCTTAATACAGGAACTGCAAATGAAATAGCAGAAGCTACTTCTAAAATTACAGTTTTTAATCAAGACATAAAAGAAACACAACTACAAAGAGAAGCAGAGTTCTATGAAATAGATAATTTATTAGACCAAGCTTATTCTAATTCTGATTCTAAAGATGCTATGGGTAATAAATTAGTGCCTGAATTAAATAACTTTAATCTTACTACTGCTACTAGAAAAGAAAAATACGAAGCATTTTATAATTTATATAAAAATCAACTTGTAACTCAGTCTGATCGTTTTAGTGAAGCAGAAATTGTTCCTAGTCAAACAGATGCTGATTTAGGTATGTCAGAAGAAGCGCTTAAAGAAATAAGACTTGAAGAGCAAAGACCATTACAAGATGAAGGAATTTTAGCTAGAGGAGGAAAAGTTAGTCTAGTGGAAACTCCTACTATATTTATTTCTAGTGCTTTTAATACAGATTATCCTAGTCATAAAGCAATTCAAACTTTAAGAGAATCTTTAGCTGCTCGTAGTGCTGCAACAACTCATGAAGTTATTGTAGATGAAAAAAGTAATGCATTCACAGAAGGTACTCTTAAAAGAATTACAGATGAATTTGAAAAAAATCCTCCAGGTTCTCCAGGTGCAGGAAAAGTAGTAAACTTTGATGCAGCTACTGGAAAAATTACTAATGTATCTGGAGTAACTAATTATAATTTAGAAAATTATGAAGAATCTGCATATGAAGGAACAGCTAAAGGGCCTGAAGAAAATACTATAGATCTTTTTAGATATAGTAGAATGCCTTTAGGAAAACCAGAAATAACTAAAATAGTTGCAAGTACAAAAAGAAAAAAAATAGAAGATGTTACTGACAAAGAGGTTAAAGCGTGGGAAAAAAATAATCCCCAAACTATAATACTTGCGTCAGAAGGTAAAAGTTTTAATATTGATCAAAAAGCTGCTAAAACATTTACAGAAATGGCAGGAGCTGCGATAGCAGCAGATAATCCTCTTGCTTTTGAAACAATGTTAAATAGTTACTCTTCTATAAATGTTTTAACGGATCCTGATAGAAGAGAAAGATATAACGGAATGTCTGCGTCTTTACAGCAGTTAATTAAACAAAAAAATACTAACAGAGTATTAACACAAACTCCTAATATATGGCAAAGTGATGGAGAAACTAGTTCGGGGTATTTTTTAGATTATAGGTTTGAAGAAAATACAGGTATAATAGTAGACGTTAGTCAAATTACTATAGATAATGCAACAGGAGAACAGTTATCAAACACTCCAGTAACTACTCATACAATGCCTGGTATAAATTCTCAAAGTATTAGAGCTATGGATGTTTTTTACGGAGTAGGAAATGATGATGACGTAGTAACAAATCCACAAGCAAACTTAGGAGAACAGTCTTTTCTTCCTGCAAGTTTTCTACCTTTAGACTATTTAAAGCTAGCGCATAGATACGGAGTACGTAGATACGGTAAATAATTTTTATCTTTGAAACATGGAAGAAGAAGAGTACTTAGATGATTCTAAAAAAGTAGAAGTTAAAGGTGTAGAAACTGCTCCTATTGCAGAAGAGGTTATACAACCTGTCGAAGATATTGTAGTAGATATAGAAGAGCCTAAAAAAACTAAAACTAAAACTGCTAATACTAAAGATGTCACTAAACCTATTATTGATACTACTTCTGCAGTAGAAGAAGAAGTACAAACAAAAGATATTTTTGACGATTTAAGAAAAAAACCTTTTCCTGCAGCTATGGAGTTTTCTACTCCTAAGACATCGCAAGAAGCTTTTTCTAGACAATTAGGATCAAGAGCCGCTGCTCCTACTACTTCTACTATAAAAGGATTTACAGGAATAGTAGATTACGATGCTTTACAAGAGATATATGCTCCAGTAGATTTAGCTGCTGGAATTCCTGATCCACAAGAGCGTGAAAGTTTTATAGCTAGTAATGGCAGTAAAATGGTAAAACTTTTTAATGAAAATGATTTTGGAGTAAAGTTTGAATCTGATTTAGCAGACTTAGCAAAGTATAAAGAAAAACAATATCCATTAGCAGTTAAAAAGTTTATAGACGACCTAGATGCAAATCAAGGATGGATGGCAGAAACATCGCTTACCTTTGCTAAATTTATAGGCAAGATAGCAGTAGGTGTACCTGCTACTATGTTAGCTTCAATATATGGAGCAGGGTCTGCATTAGTTAATTGGGATTCCCGTAAGTTTTACGACAATGCTGTAATGGACGCTGCAGAATATTTAGACCAATCCGTAGATAAATATACTGCTATATATGGAGGATCAGATGTTTTTGATTTTGAAATAAATCCAGATACAGGAATATACGAATTTAAACAAAAAGATTTTTTAGCTAGAATGGCTTCTGATCCTTTAAAATCTATTAATGCCGACGTAGTTCCTGCTGCAGCTTTTATTGCAGATATGGTTATTTCTGAAAGTGCTTTTGGAGCATTAACTGCCGCTACAGGAGGTTTAGCTACAGGAGGACTTGCAGTAAATACTGCTAGGTTAGCAAATAAAGCAAAACAATTAAGTGGTTGGGCTACAAGAACAGGACAATATTCTAAAGCTAATCGCATACTAAGAGGAATAGACAAAGTAGACGATGTTAAAGCTGCTGCAGATATAGCAGAAAAAACACAAAGATATAGATCTGCTTTTGGAACAATAGGATCTATGTATCGTTCTTCTGCTTACGAATCTGCTTTAATAGCTAGAGACACAGATAAACATACATTAGAACTATTAATTTCTCAGCATAAAGAACGTGAAGGTACAGAACCTACAAAATTAGATTTAGCAAGATATAAAGATTTGGCTAAAAGTGCGGGGGAACAAGCTTACGGTCTTAATGCAATATTAGTAGGTGGTAGTAACTTAATACAATTTCCTAGACTACTAACAAAAAACTATAGAGTAGCGTCTTCTAGAAAAGGAGTATTTAATTCTTTAAAGCTAGGAGGAACTCAATTTAAAAACGGAAAGCATATAGCAAATGTAGATGCTAAAAAATATTTAAAAACTTTAGGTTATGCTAAAGCCGCTATTAAAGGAGGTATAACAGAAGGATTTGAAGAACTTTCTCAAGGTGCACTAGAAGAAGGATTAGTAGATTATTTTGCATCTAAGTACAGCGAAGACTCTAATAGAAATGGTTTAGAACTAATAAATGCAATAACAAATAAAGCTTCCACATACCTAAATACTGTTGAAGGACGAGATAGTGTTACTATTGGAGCAATGATGGGTATGTTAGGAATTAGAGTTCCTTTTGTTAAAAAAAGCGATTCTAAGTTAGGGTTCTCTCTTACTACAAAAGGTTTTGGCGGAGCTCGACAAGAAATCCAAGAAACTAGAAAAAAAATAGATGAAGCTAGATCTACTGCAGAAAGTTTAAATTCTAATTTAAATTTTAATCCTGTATTAAGCGCTACTTTTGAAAACTCTACACGGCATACGCAGAGCCAAAAAAACATGGATGCTGCAGCTAATAACGGAGATACTTACAGATATAAAAATTCAGAATTTGATTCTTTGTTTAGTCTTGTGCACACAAGAACTAAATTAGGATTAGAAGATACAATAGCACAAGAATTGGATGGTGCTTTAGAAATGCCTATTGAAAAGTTTAACGAAACTTATGCTACTAAAGGAGTAGAAAATTATACAGAAGAAACTAGGGCCCAAGCTGTAGAGTCTGCTAAAAATACTGCTGCTAAAATGGTAGATTCTATAAAAAGTGTAGAAGCTCTATTAGCAAATAAAAAACCTGATCTTTTAACAAGGGCTGCTGAAGAAGCCTGGTTAGCAGTAACTGGCAAAGAGGCAAAAACTACTTTAGATCTTTCACAAGTAGAACAAGGTATTAAAGACCAAATGGTTTATTTACATGCTGCAGTAGAAAATACTTCAAAACGTGAAGCAGAGCTTTTAGAACAAATAAGAGAAAAAACTAATCACAGTTTTCCTTTGTCTACATTAGATAGATTATTAACACAAGTTTCTGGAGTAAGAATAGAAGACGGCAAACTTACATTTAGTAATAGAGCTCAACAAGTAAAAGAAGAAGTTCTTAAAGAATATAAAAATCTTTTAGAGTCTTATAAAGAAGAAGATCCTGTTAATTATAACATGAACGTAGCAGAAGTATCTGATTTACTTGATGATGTTTTAAAATTAAAAATTAGAAGAGGAGAAGCTTCTAGAATGTACCGTGAGCTTTTTACAGAAAAAGGATCTAAAGAATTTGCTGATTTTGCAGTATCTTTATCTATTGCTGCAGATAAAAAAAGAAATAAGATATTAAAAGATATTATTAAAAAAGAAACAGAAGAAACTAGAAATGCAACTCTTGCTAGGCAACAAAAAAATGAACTTTCTGTTTCTGGAAATACTGGTATTGTTGATGCTAAAATAAATTCTGACACAGTAAACGGTATAAAAGAAATACAAGCTAGAGAAGAAGACCCTACTAATTCTGATGAAGATTTAGTAGACGGTATGCTAAAAACTTTAGATAATTATCCTGGCCTACTTACATTAGTAAAAGAAAGATTAGAAGACAGAGGAGTCCCTACTGAGGGTATTGCTGTAGCTGCACAAATTCAGTTAAGAGATTCTGACGGAACTATGTTAAGTAATTTCTTTAAAGAAATAGCTATTCTAAAAAAAGAAGTAAAGGCTATGGAAGATGCCATAGGAGATACTTTTAAAGCAGATACAGCAGATCAATTAGGACAAGTACAATCTAAAGACGGTGAACCTGTTTTAGACAAAGATGTAATAGAAAGCGATGTTTCAGAAGCTCTTTCTAAAGGAAAACAAGTTACTAAAAACTTAACTATTATAAATACTTTTGACAAAAAAATAGAAGGAGGAAAAACTGTAAAAGGAGAAGACGGAAGAGCGGTTAAACATTCTGTAAATAAACAGTATTATCCTCTAGACGCTAACAAAATTAATGATCCTGATTTTTTAAATAATTTAAAACTTACTTCAGAAAAACATAATTTTACTTTTAGAGTACAAAAAGACAATCCTTATAACAATACTGCTAGTGTAGAAAACATGGCTATTGAAGTTGTTTACGTAGATCCTGTAACACAAGAAGAAACATTTATTTCTAGATTACCTGCTTACAAAAAAGGAATGCCTAAACAATTGTTAGAGCTTAGAGAAGAGGTATTAAAAAGATCAGAAGTTACAGAAGATGTTAGTGAAGACAACGTCAAAAGAATTCAAGAAATAAAAGCTAGAAAAAAAGAAATTAAAAAAGAGCTTAAAGAAAAACCTAAAACTCCTGCTTTAGAACCTATTATTTCTACAAATGAACTTGCTTTAGAACAAGAAAAAACTGCTCTTGAAGAAGAACAAAAACTTGATAGTCCTAATAAAAAAATTATAGCAGGGCATAAAATTCGTATCAAAGAATTAGAAAAAATAATTAAAGAGGAAGCTATTATAGTAGAACCAACACAACAAACTAGTGGGGTTAAATCTGAAAATATATCAAGTAAAGGATCAGAGTTTGCAAAGAAGCTAACTAATCCTGGAAATAACTTAAAAGTTACATATAAAGGAAGAGAGTTTAGAAATGCAGAGCATGCTTATCAAACGTATAAATCAGGTGAGTTTGATCAAAAAGCTTACGATAGTAATGCATTTAAACCAGTAGGTTCTAAGCCTGCCAATAGAAATACAAACTATCAAACAATGGTTGACATTCTAAAAGCTAAATTAGAACAACATCCTGAGTTGATAGAAGGTATTAATGAAAGAGGTGGACTATCTTATATAGAAGAATCTACTCATAATGTAACAGGAGATAAGTTTTGGGAATCTAAAGGTCAAAATAAATTTATTGAAGCTTTAGCTGATGCATATCAAGCTGCTCAACCAACACAACCAACTAGTGAAGTTGAATTACCTATAGATACAGAAGTAAGAGTTGAAAATGAAGAAGGTACATGGTTTATTTCAAAATATGTAGATGTAACCTATTTAGGAACAGAAAAAATTGATAAAGCAGCGATAGTAACTAAAAACTTAGGAGATAATACTGAGATGTTAGAGGTCGTGTTAAAAGATTATAAAGTAACTCCTGCTACTCAACCAATTGCTGAAGTAACAGAAGAGACAAATCAGATAAGATTAGAGTTTGAAGAATTTACTGATAATGCTACAGTTAAAGTTGTAAATAACAAAAAAGAATTAGCAGAAGAGCTAAACTCCCTTACAAAAGAACTTAAAGAATTAATGGGAGATATATCTCCTCAAATAAATTTAAAAGAAGAAAGTGTTTTTGAATACATTTCTGATCTAACACTTATAGAAGACACTAAATTAAAAAATAGCAAAGAAACAGAATTAAAAAAGAATTTTGGAGAGGATAATGTTGAAAGAGCAAATGCAATTAATGCAAACTTTGATACTATTATAGAAGAAATTAATAAAAGCGGAATTAATATCTTCTTTGATCCTAAAACAAATAAGCATCAAAATGGTTGTGATTAATTCGTATATTTGCTAGGATAAATCGTTTATTATGGCTTGTAGATATTTTGTTGGTGGTTACTCACTAACCGAAGCACAATTTAAAAAAGTGCTTAATGATGGTCTCTTAGATCAATTACTAGTTAAACAAGGTATTGAAATACCAGGGTTTAATATTAAGGAGGAGTTTATAGAAAGTACTCTTAAAAGTGCTAAACAAGGTCCTGTAGAGTTAAGAGTAGTATCTAAAATAAACAAGCAAGTAAATAATCAATTAGAAAACATTAGCTACACAGACGGGGACGTTATAGACGGAACTAATAGAAGAAGTGCTGCACGTAAATTAACTACTGTTATAAAAGAAGCTAATGACCAAATTAAACAACAAAACAAAAAGTTAGGTAAAAAAAGAAAACCAGTAGACCTTATACTGGTAACTTCTGTTGGGGGTAAACTACAATATGGAGAAAATGTTTCTAAAAAAGTAGTACAAGAAATAGAGGACAGTCCTTATGTAAATGTAAAAGACGGTTATATATATATGCTAGTTCCTAGTTCTTACGGTTTATATCCAATAAGATTAGAATCTCGCTTTCTAGGAGAAACAAATGTAGGCAATCAAGTAAAAGAAAATGTAAAAAAATTATTTACTGAAACAGACAGCAAAGTTTTTGACAATATTGCAAAAAATATAAGTAGGTTTTTATATAAAACAACAATAAAAAAGACTCCTAAAGGAATTAATATAACTACTACTAAAGCGAATGCTACAGAAGTATCAGAAACTTTTGAAACTCCAGAAGAACTAATTACTTTTATTTTAGGAGATCGAACAGGTAAAAAACTAAACAAAGATAAAGACGGCAATCTTAGTACTAATAAAGGTCTATT
>Ga0181412_1000292_pt1 | contig 21595 bp, 27 predicted proteins | sample 35SPOviralmetaG_FD_130113 | JGI IMG/M metagenome (GOLD analysis project Ga0181412, IMG submission 130113) | Marine viral communities from the oligotrophic San Pedro Time Series (SPOT) site, San Pedro Channel, CA, USA - 35 SPOT_SRF_2012-08-15 | ecosystem: Environmental > Aquatic > Marine > Strait... | reverse complement strand
TGTAGCCTGGTGCTGGAAAGCTGGTGGATCTCAACCAATATCAGATCTTGTTTTTGGAGTAAACACAGATGATAATGGATTTGACACTAGTGGCACTAGCAGATCATATAATACAACTGGGTTTACTTTTGGATCATATACAACTCCCCAAAATCATCCTGGAGGAACAATGGGTGCAAACTCAGCACAGGTGTACAAGTCTTCAAGTGGAAAAGTTGTAAAGTGGTCAGTTTCTACAAGCACTGCTAATAAGTATATTTGGACTTCTGATGATGGAATTAATTGGAGTAGTACGGGGTCACAATATGATACCGATGGATCAGCACAGATCGTAATTTCAAAACAAATTGCATTATCTGGTGGTGCAAATGCCGCTACTTTAACAGTTGAAGGTTCTCATGTTTATAATATTGATGATGTAGGTTATGCAAGTGCCTCTGATGTTGGAATGAATATTGGTGGTAAGAATGGTGAAGCTTACACAACTGGCACCTATACAAGTAAATGGGGTGCAACAGGTTCTACTGGAGGTGTTGATAATGGATCAAGAGCATTTAATGGTGATATGAGCAATTATGCAAGCAATTCAGCTAGCAATACAACTGTTAAGTGGGCTCCTGACTCAGCAATTACGGTAAATAGTTCTTTACGTATTTACGCTTCAGGTATTGGTGGTGGTTCTGGACAAGTTTCTGTAAATGGAACTGATATAGCAGTTACTAATAGTCCTGTTTGGTACACTATTTCAGATTCCTCATTATCCGAAATCGCACTGACAGATATTGGATCTACCCATGGTAGGTTGTGGGCTGTGGAAGTTGATGGGAAAATACTTGTTGACTCTGGAGTGACACCTCCTAATGTTCCATCAATTGCTGCTACTGGTGCCTCTGTTGGAACCAAGCAAGGATTTAGCATAGTTAAAGCTACTCTTGGTACGGCATCAGGTAATATTAGTATCCCACATGGACTCGGAAAAACTCCCGATTTTATCATGGCTAAGTCTTTGACTAATACTTATAATTGGGACATTTATCATAAAGATGCGACCCCTGGTGGTTCAAACAGATTGCAATTTACTACTGCTGCTGTTGATAGTCAGGATCCTTGGGGTAACGTTGCACCAACATCGAGCGCATTTACATTTAATGCTGGATTTTATAATGATGCTTCTGATAGTGTAATCTACTATTCTTGGGCAGATGTTCCTGGACTACAGAAATTTGGAGACTATTTGTCTCAGGGTGGAAACGATGCTAATTTTGTAGAACTCGGATTCAGACCTGCTATCTTATGGATTAAGTCATACGTCCATGTAGCAAACACAACATCATGGTGTATCTTTACAGATGAAACTGATAAGTCCAATCCATTCCACAATCCACTCTATGCTAACAACACTGCTGAAGAGGGAAAACGTGGTAATAATGTTAACAGTGGCACCTTTGATATTGATCTCTTAAGTAATGGATTTAAAATAAGAACAAATGTAGGTGAAATTAATGAAGGTGCCGCCGGAGGTGGTTCGGGTGATTATTATCTCTACTGTGCATGGGCAAAAGCTCCAGCATTTAACTTGTATGGCGCACAGTCCAATGCTCGATAAATATTCAAGATTGGATAATTTAAATCTCTTATCTGCATATAATTAAACTACTAAATACTATATGTAAGTATTATAACTATGGCGAATAATCGGGAAATATCACAATTCGCTTCGTTAGTATCTGTTCATGATAGTAATAAAAATATTGCTATTGGTGCAGGAGGAACTTTTAATGTAGGTATTGGTGTAACATTTCCTGAATATAAGTTAGATGTTGCAGGTGATGGAAATTTTATTGGTACTGTCACTGCATTAAGATTTTTTGGTGATGGATCTCAACTAACAGGAGTTTCCGCATCAGGCAGCGGCGGAGAAATCTTCATTCAGGAAGAAGGTACTCAAGTCGGTGCCGCTGTTACAACGATAAATATAGTAGGACCGAGGATCACTGCAATTAATAGCGGTGTAGGTGTTGCAACAATAACTGTTGATGTTGATGAATTTCCTACTGGTGACTATGGAGATTTAAACTCAGTAACAACTGATGCTTTTGGTGTAGCATTATCTTATGCTTTTGATTGTTTAACGCAACCACAGTATGTAGTCACAAGTTTTGATTTGCAGGTTTTAACCTAGATAAATAGAGGAAAACGTAAAATGCCAACTATAGTTCAGTTTAGAAGGGGAACGCAGACCCAAAATAATAACTTTTTGGGTTCTTCTGGCGAACTTTCTATAGACACGAGTGCAAATTCTTTAAGAGTTCATGACGGCGTTCAAACTGGAGGATATGAGTTAGCTAGGGCTGATCTTAGTAATATCACAGTTGGTATTTTAACATCAGTAAGTATTGGAACTGGTGCGGGAAATACGGAAGTTATAAGTTCGGCAAGAGAATTAAAAAATATAACATCAATAGACAGTAATACTAAATCAAGTCTTTCATCTGCACTACTTGATGATACATCTTCAAATATTAATACTGGTTCTGTAAATGTTTCTGGTATTGTTACAGCAACAAATATTGTTTCTGTCAAAAGTGATGATGGAACTTCTGGTAGACTTGATTTATATTGTGAGTCAAACAATGCTCATTATGCGAGACTTCAAGCACCAGATCATGGTGCTTTTAGTGGTAATCCAACTATAAAACTTCCAGCAACTTCTGGAACACTTCTTCTCAATAACGGAAATGGTGTTAATCTTTCTGGCATTATTACATCACTTGTTGCCGGATCTGGAATTCAAATAACTGGCACAAGTGGTGCTGTAACTGTTACTGCTACTGGAGGCGGAGGCGGCGGAGGCGGCGGAGGTCTTTCTGCTATTCAGATTAAGAATGATAATACAGTAGTTGGATCTGCCGGAACATTTAATTATTCAGACGACTTCAGTGTTCCTGTTATTAGTTCTGGTATTGCTACTGTTAATTTAAGTGAAAGTAAAACTTTCAGTATAAGTGCTATTCAACCAGCAACTGGTGGTGCTGGATTTATTGGAACTGTTGGTAATAGTTGGTCGCACGGACACTTTACTGAACTTACGGTTGATAATCTTTTAACCGCAACTAAAGTTTTAAATGTAAGAGAAGCACTTGATCTTGGCGATGGTGATGTATTACGATTTGGTGATAGTGACGATGTTTCTATATCATATGATGGAACAGCAAATCGTATTGGATTAACACTTTCAAATACCGCAACAGATTTTGCTATTAAAAATGGATCGACTGCATTTGCAGTTTTTAATCGATCCAATGGTAGACTTGGAATTGGTAATGAATCACCTACAGAAGCACTGGATGTTACTGGAAATATTAAAGCATCCCAAACAGTAAGTGCTGCAGATTTTAACACGACTTCTGATGCTACTTTAAAGACTGACATTTCTACAATTGAAAATGCAGTAGAACTAATTTCTTCTATTCGTGGTGTTCGATTTACATGGAAAGAAAAATTAACCCCATCTTTGGGTGTTATTGCTCAAGAAGTTGAAGCAGTTTTTCCAGAATTGGTTACAGATGGAAATCCAAAACAAGTTAATTATAATGGTTTAATTGGAGTTTTAGTTGAATCGGTAAAAGAACTGAATACTCAAGTTAATGACCTTAAAGTAGAAAATGAAAATATCAAAGAAACTCTTAGTACTATTTTGAATAAACTTTCTTAAATACCTAAATAATTAAGAGGATGCCTAGTACTTAGGGGGTACGAAAATGGCTTTAAAAGTCAATGGTACTTCTGTTGTTAATAACAACAGAGATATTACCAATGTTATTAACATCAACAGTACTGGAATAGCAACTGCATCCACAGTGAGTGCAGGTACTGTAAAAGTAGGAACTGCGGTTACAATTTCTGCTGGTGTTGTTACCGCAACGTCATTTGATGGATCTGGTTCCTCATTGACTGGATTAACTGGAGCATCCTCAGGAACTTACGGAAGTGCTACTGAAGTTGCACAAATTACGGTCGATGCTAATAATAAAATAAGTTCTATCACCAATGTTACCATTTCTGGTGGTGGTGGAGGAGGAGGAAGTACTACAGAAGGAATAGGAACAGCATTATCTAGTGATGCTACTTCTATATTGAGTGTTATATACAAAACACCAATATCATTTACTATTCCTAATAGTACAACTGTAGTTGTTCAATCTGATTCGGGATCTAATAATATTGCATATACCAAATTAGATGAGATTATTGTTGGTAGTAGTGCAGTTCTTCAAATAGCTGATGGAACTGAATTACGAATGAATATTCTTAATATTTTCTAACTAAATTTTAACTATAAATAACAAAAAAGGAAGTCGAAAAAATGTCCACACTTAAAGTTGATAGTATTACTAGTCGTGCTGGAGGATCAGCACCATCCTTTCCTGATGGCGTTTCAGTTACTGGAGTAGTTACTGCAACTACATTTGTTAAGAGTGGTGGTACATCGTCACAGTATCTGATGGCAGATGGAACTACATCTAGCGGCGGTGGCGGCGGCGGTGGAATCAACAACGTTGTTGAAGACACAACACCACAACTTGGTGGTGACTTAGATCTTAATGGTAATGATATTACTGGAACTGGTAATGTAACTGCTACTTCGTTCAGTGGATCTGGTTCTTCATTGACTGGATTAACTGGTGCTTCTGCTGCTACTTATGGTGATGCATCAAATTCTGCTCAAATTGTTGTTGATGCTAACGGTAGAATTACTGGCATCACTAATGTTACCATTTCTGGTGGCGGAGGTGGTGGCGGTGGATCAGGATCTGGATTAGGACTCTTCAACTCCTCAGTTAATGGTGCTGTTGGATATACTGTTAGTACATCCAATGCTGCTGGATATACTGCTCCAAATACGGCAGGGATTAAGTATATTGTTCATTCAATACAAGTTACAAATACTCACGCAACCAATTCTGGGAATTTAAGTGTAGACATAAACGGAACTAATTATTCGGCTATAAGTTTAGCAAAAACAATACCACTTGATCCAGGTCTTACTATTGAACTTCTTAAAAAACCAAAGGTAATACATCCTAGTAACGCAATACGATTTCTTTCTGATGTTGGTAGTATTCTTCAAGCAACTATTACTTATCAATCAACAACTGAGGCAAAATATTTTGGACAAGGTATAGCATTAAGTGATACAAACACAACAGATTTGTATAGTGCATCAGCAGATAGTGTAGTTGAAAGTATTCTTCTTTCAAACGTTGAGGGAGTATCTGACGTAAAAGCAACAGTTGTTTGGACTAATAGTGCAGGTGCTGTATCAGGATACTATGTTTATGAATTAGTTATTCCTGCAGATGCTACGGTTGAAATTTTGGAAGCACCAAAATTTATTCAAAACACTTATAAAGTTAGAGTAACTGCAAATGTTGGTGGCAGACTCCATGCAATGATTGCTGGAAAAACTGTTTGATATCATTAAACATAATTTAGGGGGGCATCATTAAATGGATATCAGAAATGATTGTTTAAAATCATATCAAGATAAAGGTTCTTGGAGTCTGGAAGATGCCATGGGTCAGTTATGTACTGGCACATGGGGAAACGAATATCTTCAAGATGTTCCAGGTTGCTTGTATGGTTGGGGTCAAAATAGTGACGGACAAGTTGGCGATGGTACTACTATAAGAAGATCTTCTCCAGTACAAATACCATCTAGTCAGTGGGTGAGAATTGCTGGAGGAGATTTTCATGCTGCAGCAATCAAATCTGATTCCACTTTATGGACATGGGGTAAAAATAATCATGGACAATTGGGAGATGATACAGCAACTCCTAGGTGTTCACCAGTTCAAGTTCCAGGGTGTTGGAAAGGAGTTGCAGCTGGTGGATATCATACATTGGGAGTTAAAACCGATGGAACTTTGTGGGTTTGGGGACATAATAACCATGGACAATTAGGTAATCAAGATCCTCTTAAGGATGATAAATCTACCCCAATTCAGGTTGGTACAGCATGTAATTGGGATTGTGTAACCGCAGGGCATCAAAGTTCTTATGCTTTAAAAGTCTGCAATGGGCAAATGTGGGCTTGGGGTATTAATTGTTACGGACAATTGGGTCGAAATAATATAATTGATAGATCATCACCAGTACAAATTCCAGGAAACAATTGGTATGCTTTTGATAGTGGTGGAGAACATGTTCTTGCAACAAAGAGAGATGGAACTCTTTGGTCATGGGGAAGTAATACATTCGGACAACTTGGAGCATGTCGTGATTCAGGATCAACAACTCATAGATCATCACCAGTACAAATCCAGGGATTTAACTGGGTTGATATAAGTGCTGGAAGAGAGCATTCAATGGCTATTAATAATGAGTGTGATGCATATGGTTGGGGTTCTAACCGTCTTGGTCAATTGGGTAACCACGTAAACTGCTGTTGCCACAGATCTTCTCCAACTATAATTCCTGGAACTAGACGTTGGGTATCAGTTGCTACTGGTGCAAACCATACACTGCTTAAAGATTGTGAGAATAGAATATGGGGTCATGGAAATAATGCTGATGGGCAAATGGGTGTAGGTTGTATTACGCCTAGATCATCACCTTATATCATTGGAGCACTAACTTGTTGGACTGAAATAAGTGCATTTGGTGATAGTAGCTATGCAATAGTATGCTGTTAATTTTTTAATAAATAACTAGTAAAGGAACGAAGATGGCATGAAGTACGTAAAGTTTTATCCAGTTGATGATACAACCGGTGTTTCCACACTGTTACAGGCAACAAGTGCAGGAGCACGTATTCCTGATATCCCTGGATTGACAAATCTTTGTGTTGATTTTGAATGTAATTGGTATTATGGTCATGCATCCGATGATTTTGTTGCAGATCCAAATAATAACATATATGAATTGACATTAGAAGAATATACTGCAGAATTAACACAAAAAATTGAATTTCTAAAAAAAGATACGATTGAAGTCTTATATGAAGAAGAAAAGATTTTAAGAGATACACAACTTTCTTCTTATCATGAAACTGCAACTACTGCAGGAGTTCAAAAGTACAATGAAGCAGTTACATTTACTGACACTGGTGTTGCTTCTTCTGCTTTAACAAAAGAAGCAGAAAAAAGAGGAGTTACTGTTGCACAACTTTGTGAAAAAATTATTAGAAAGTATGGTGAATTTAGAGATATTGATAGTAGTATATCTGGTCTCAGAGGAAAATTGTCAGATAGAGTTAAATCGTTTACTCTAGATCAAGATGATCCTTGGACATCTCATCAAGTATGGGAAGAAAAAGAAGAAACCTTAATTGAAAGTAGAGTGTCAACCGCTGAAAATGGTATACCTCCCGGTGATGTAGGAACTCCCGAAGTGGTTAGATATTATTCACCAAACCTAGAACTTAGATATAGGTGGATGGACCACTTAGATAAAAATCCAGTCGGTGTAGCTAGCACTTAATTTTAATAAGGTAAAAAAATATGCCAGTTTCTAAGCAAAAAAAAGGAACTTTTACTCTAGATGATGCTTATCATAGATTAGCTGCTGATTGTTGGAGTTATGGTGCAACAGACTCTGATGAAGAGCAGATGTATCGCATGGGTAAAGGTAATCATGGACAATTTGGTAGGTGTTCTACATGCCCTGATAATGTAGGTTATCCACAACCATCTGCAGAGGGTAATGACTGGCGACATCGATCTGGTAAGAATAGTTCTGTTTGTGCAATAGTTGTAAAAAAATCTGATGGAACATTCTGGGCATGGGGTGGAAATAGTCATAATAAACTTGGGATGGAGCAGAGAGGTGGTTGGCATAGATCATCACCATCACAAATTCCAGGGGATTGGTGCGATGTAGCATTAGGTCATCAATCCGGAATTGGAGTTAAATGTGATGGCACACTATGGACATGGGGGTATGGAAACCATGGTCAAGCAGGATTATGGTGTTCTTCGGGTTGTCAATTGTGTGTGCATCCAGGATGTACATACACAAACCAATCTTACAGTTGTAAGCTGCAAGTTGGCACTCAAACTAATTGGATAAAAGCTCACGGTGGTTATCATCAAAATTTTGCAATTAGAGCTGGTAACTGTGCTTACTCATTTGGGTATAGTGCTCATGGAGAATTGGGAGTTCATAACACTACTTACTATTCCTCACCAGTACAAGTTGGTGGATCTTGGTGTTTCATTAAAGGTGGATATCCAGTAGTTGGAAAGAAAACTGACGGAAGTCACTGGGTTTGGGGACATAATAACCATGGACAATTAGGTAATAATAATACTAGTAATTATTCCTCCCCCATAACACTTCCAGGAACCTGGATACATGTAACAGATGGTGGTCAAGGTCAACAAGCGATGTATGGAATTAAAAATGATAATACTCTCTGGGCATGGGGACATAATAATCATGGACGGTTAGGTATAAATTGTACGTCTAACAAATCCTCACCAGTTCAAGTTCCAGGGTGTTGGATATATGTTGATTCTGGTTGTCGTCATGTTGTTGCAATTAGAAATGATGGTACAGCGTGGGGATGGGGACATAATACTACAAACCAAAGATTTCATTGTAGCGGAATGGATTTCTCCTCACCAATTCAATTACCAGGATGTAACTGGAAATATGTGTTAGGTGGTAGAGAGGGAACTTGGCTCTTTACATGTGGACGGAGACTTGTAGATGATGATTGTCGTTGTGTTATCACTCAATAATATTATCTACTGAGACTAATAAATAATATTTGATTATTATCTTTTTGATGAATTACTACGATTATATTAAGATCATTCCTGATGCATTGCCAGAACCATTTATAGAATTAACAAAACAACTGATAGTTGGAGAATCATCTCCAGCTTTAGTTGGTTATGATGATGAGACTACAGATGTTAATATGGAGTATAGAAACACGAATTGGTTTCCTATACCACAAGATGTAGCAAAAAAAATAGAAACATCTGTTACAAATTTGTATGAGCAAGAGTATCGTAAAATTTATAAGAAGAATGTTGTAAAAGTAGAAGCACCACAACTTTTAGAATATCCAGTTGGTGGAAAATATGATATACACAATGATGCTGATGATTGGGTTGATGGAAAACCTGTTCGAAAAACTGATAGAGATGTATCAATTTTAGCGTATTTAAATGATGACTATGAAGGAGGTGAATTAGAATTTAATTTCTTTGGTATTACAATAAAACCAAAAAAGGGAATGATCATAGCATTTCCTTCATATTATGAATTTACCCATCAAGTACACCCTGTGACAAAGGGTGCAAGATATACATTAGTAACTTGGATTGAAACAGATGAAAGGATTTATGAAAGAAACTGATCGTCATCTATCAGATGTAAATAATCAAGCTCATGAGTATTTTGAAAATAAAGAATTTGATAAAGCTATAGAATGTTTAGAAACAATTGATAATTTTCCAAATTATCTCAAACCAAATCTAGCTAAATGTTATTATTATGCAAGTAAAGTAGAAAAGGCTTTACAATTAATGGAAGAGGTTGAGGACAAAAATTCTGATGTATTGTTAGATTATGCATTATATAAAAATGCATATGGGAATTTTGATGACGCATTAAAAATATATGAATCATTAGATGATAGCAATGATTCAAGAATAAGGTTTAATAAGGGTTGGCATTATTTAAGAAACGGTAATTTTAAAAAGGGATTTCATCATCTTGCATTTGGAAAAGATTGTAGAGTTTGGGGAAATGAATACTCGTTAATTGAAGTAGGGTCTCTTGACGAATCTAAAAGATGGGATGGTGAACATGTAAATACTCTTATGTTATGTCTTGAGGGTGGTATAGGAGATGAACTTATTTTTTTAAGATGGGCAAATTATTTAAAAACTAAATGTAATGATTTAATCGTAGTATGTGATATGTCATTACTTAGACTTTTAGTTAATGCAGGATATAATGCATATCCGAAACACTGTATTGAAAATATTGTGTATGATGCATATGTTCCAGCAATGTCGCTACCAAATTTTATTGATGTAAGTTCTCCAAAAGATAAAGTTACATTTCCATATATTGACAGTATTTGCGAACCTTATATTGTAAGACAAATGGATATGCTAGCAAATGGAAAAAGAAAAATTGGAATTCGGTGGAAAGGAAATCCAGAATTTGAGCACGATCAATTCAGAACAATATCAAAAGAATATTTTTATGATTTAAAAAAATATGGTCAATTATTTTCTCTTCAAATTGATGAAGAGGATGATAGTTTTCCCAATTGTTCTGAGTTAATAAATGATTGGCAAGATACTTATTCAATTTTTAGTGGTTTAGATTTGCTTATTACAAGTTGTACAAGTACAGCTCATTTGGCAGGTGCTATGAATTTACCCACAATTGTTTTACCTCCATTTGTTCCATACTTTATTTGGTCATGTGAAGATTTGGAATGGTATAATTCTGTTAAAGTTATCAAGCAGAGTGCATATAATGATTGGTCAGAAACTATTAATCAGTTATATGAGTTTTTAGATGATGAACTCGAATAAATAAAAATAATAAGTCTAAGTCTTTATTAAAATGGCAGTATCCGAAAATATAAAGAAAAAACCATTAACACTGGGAGAAAGTTATGATTTAGCACGAAGTGGTATTGGTGTGTATAAAGCACTAGACCCTGGTGATAAACAACTTTGGATGTGGGGATATAATAGTCATGGAGAACTTGCTGATTCTACACGAAATTATAGATCATCTCCAAATCAAGTACCAGGTACTAATTGGAATAATATTGCCATAGGTAATCATCATATGCTTGCAACAAAGCAAGATGGGACTGGTTGGGCATGGGGATATAACAACCACTCGCAATTAGGTGATTGTGGTTGCACCTCCCAGTCATCACCAAATCAACTTCCAGGAAACAACTGGTGTTTCATGTCTGCTTCAGACTGTACGTCTTTCGGAATGAAAACGGATGGTACATTATGGGCGTGGGGTCATAACAACTGGGGTCAGTTAGGTTTAACTGAAACTAGTTGTTGTTGCTGCTGGGATGAAGGTGTTGGATGTTGTAGGTGTAGGTACGCCTGCCCAGTTCAACTTGGAGGAAATACATGGAAATGTGTTTCAGCTACACGTCACTCTGCAGGTGGAATTAAATGTGATGGAACTTTGTGGGTTTGGGGTCATAATAGTCATGGTCAATTAGGGCTTTGTTGTATTTGTTGTGAGTATCCTGGAACTTGTTGCAGTCCAAATTGTATGAATACCAATACTGGATGTTATCAACCATGTTGTTCCTGTACTACATGCAGCTGTCCGCACTTCAGTTCTCCTACACAAATTCCAGGAACTAATTGGACTGGTATTGAAACTAGATGTAATGGGATGTATGGATTAAAAACTGATGGTACATTATGGTCATGGGGACATGGTTCGCATGGTTCCAATGGAATTAATCAGGGGTCTGGAGATATAATGTGTCCTGTTCAAATTCCAGGATCTAACTGGATAGAAATTAGTGCAATGTCACATGGTACTCATGCAAGAAAAAATGATAACACCCTGTGGGGATGGGGATACAATGCCCATTGTGAACTTGGAGATACTAGTAGTGCCCCCAGATCTTCACCAGTTCAAATTTTCAGCAGTAAAACATGGATAGAACTGGGACAGAATGGTTTTGCTGGATATAGTGGTCTAGCATTTGATCAGGATTGTGCAATGTGGATGTGGGGTCACAATGATTATGGTCAACTAGGTATTTGTTGTAAGAGTAGAATGTGCAGTCCAGTTCAAGTAGGACCTGATTGTGGGTGGGTATGTGGAGGTAGTGGCAGACATGCCACTGGCGTAATTAGATGTTTTAGTTGATAGTAATACAATTTTTATACTATGTTTGATATTAATAAAACGCTTCACTATCAATATGATAGGAATATAAGTGATGCTTACATTATATCTCTAAAAGATAATGAAATATCCCAAAAATTTACCAACAGATGTGTAAACTCATGCAAATCTGTTGGTAGATCGTACAAAATTTGGGATGCATTTGATGGCAATTCTGGAAATATTATTGTTCCAGAAATGCATAAAGATAAAGATTATTTGAGCTGGTTAAAATTATATAATCTTGATCTATCTGCAACACAAGTAGGTTGTTTCATTTCTCATTTTAGTTTATGGTGTCATTGTATTGAGATAGATAAACCTATTGCAATTTTAGAGCATGATGCTATTATGGTTAAACCATATAATTTACATAATTCATATGCTACAATAGTATATCTGGGATCAAGAGAGCAGGCATTAGAAGGGCAAGAAGTATTTGCAATTCCCCCACATGCAACAGCATATAGTGGACATGTTAGATCTTTATGTAGAGCACATGCATATTCTATAGATCCTGCTGTTGCTAAAAATCTAGTTTCATATGTAATTAAAAATGGTATCTATGAATCTCTAGATATGTACATAAGAGCTGATTTATTTCCAATTATTCAAATGGATCTTTATGCATTTGATGATCCTTATTTTGAAGATGGTGAGTTTAAATCTACTATACATAAAGAGTGGGACGGTTAAATTAAACAATTAAAATCATGGAAAAACAAGAACATAAAAAGTATTACAATAAATTTCAAATTTCTGATTATGACAATGATCTAGTTGGATTGTTCATAGATGGTGTTGTCTGGTTAAGAGAGATAGTTAAAGAATGCAAAGAAAAAAATATTGAGTTAGAAGAAATAAAAGACCCACCAACATACTGTAAATTATCTCCCTCATATCCACTTATTGACGATAGGATTAATTGTAGAGATCTATTCGGTCTAAATTTTAAATATGATTTGGATCATGATGTATTCCTAATTAATTCATATGTTTCAATATTTGCAACGTTTTACATGTATCATTTTCCAATTAAAAAAACTGAAGAATTAATTTTAAATGAAGAAGAACTTTCTAGAGAAAGTATCTTAAAAATTCTATTGGATGATGGAATGTCAAAAAGTCTTCATAAAGAACCATCAGGAGAGACTTATCCAAAACTTATGGTTTGATTTTAAAATTATAATTTGTTATGAAAAGAATAGTTCATTGCGTTTACATTAATGATTTTTTTCCTGAATTGTGGTATTATACATACCCAACGATAAAGGCATATGCTGATCGTATTGGTGCAGAATTTAATCTAATCACTGAAAGAAAATACCCAGAATGGCACATTAATTATGAAAAACTTCAGGTATGGGAAGATGGAAAAGATGCAGATCTAAATTTTTTGGTTGATGCTGATATCTTGATTCATCCACAATTCCCCGATGTTCATGATATCATACCAGAACATCATGTTGCTTTTAATGATAACTATACAGCATCAGATAAATTTGCAATTAATGACTACAATCGTGATTATTTTATGCGTGATGGTAGAAACATTGGTGTTGTTACAAATGCTGTAGTATCTTATAAATCAACTCATTGTTTATGGGAACCATTAACAATTTCACCAGAGAATGGAGAAAAACTCACTATTGTGAGGAAAGGTGATATAGATGAATACTCTTTATCTCATAATCTTGCAAAATATGGATTAAGATATACGGGTATTACTTGGGAAAAATGGCATCGTGATTACCTTATACATACTGGTACGGGAGACAGAGATTTATCTCTAAAAATTGCTAAAAACGTTATTAATCAGTGGAATACATTATGAAAAGGAATACTACATTTTTGCTTAGTGGTGGAGCTGGAAGAGTTGTAACAGCAATTCCAGCACTGGAAAAGTATGCAAGATTAAATCCAGATGATGATTTCAAAGTTTTGATTCATGGGTGGTGTGATCTTTATTGGAGTCATCCAGTGCTTCAAGATAGAACATTTGATATAAATCAAAAAGGTTCATTTGAATTATTTGTGAAAGATAATATTCTTGTATCTCCAGAACCTTATCATCGTTGGGGATATTATAATCAAGAATTATCTTTGGCAGAAGCTTTCGATGAAGAAATCAATAATACCACAGATCACAGTGATTTGGATAAACCAAATCTCTATATAAGTTATGATGAGTCTCGCAAGATGAAAGCGAATCTCAAAAATATTACAGATCAAACCAAAAAAGAGAAATTAGTTGTTTTTCAACCATATGGTAGTTCAGCAATGGTTGAAAATGATTGCTTTACAGATTCTTCTGGAAGGAGTATGTATCCAGAAGACTATGTAAAACTAGTTTCTCATCTTTCTGAGCATGTAACTGTAATTTATTTTGGTTCACCAGATATATACCAGTTTTCAAAAGATACATATTCATTCAATCCTCCTGGAGGAAATTTAAGAATGTACATGGCATTGATAAATGAATGTGATTATTTTATTGGATGTGATAGTGTGGGACAACATATTGCAAGAGCATTTGATAAACCAGGTTTAATTATTATGGGATCTACCTTTGAAAAAAATGTTTCCTATCCAGATTATTTCAATTTCTATAGAAATAATAATGTTAAAAATTCATACAATCCAATTAGAATAGGAGGTGTTGATTCTGAATTGAGTGATAGGAAGAATGATGGTGCTATGAAGTTTGATGATAAACAACTTGAAGAAATTTTTTCAATTATAGGATCTGAAATAGATCCAAAGAAACAAATGAAGAAATCTAATGCTCTGAAAAAAAATGGAAAAGGATTTTCAAACTGACTTCAGGGAATGTGGTGAATGCAATGAATGTTGCAAATGGTTATCAATAAGTGACGTTCATGGACATGATGTTAAACCAGGAAAACCATGCTTCTTCTTGTGTGAAGAAAAAAATTGCACAATACATCAGGAAAGACCTGAAGTTTGCAAAGGATATCAATGTGCATGGAGTCAAGGAGTTCTTCCACAATGGATGAAACCAAACAAAATTAATGCAATTGTAAATGTAGAGAGGTGGGGGGCAAATAAAGAATATCAACTATTAAAAGTTATAGAAACAGGTCAAAAATATGATACAAAAGTTCTTTCTTGGATTATAAATTTTTGTATTAAAACTGATACTCCATTGATATATCAAGTTGATAGTGGATGGAATCATCTTGGATCTAAAGAATTTTTAGACTTTTTTAATGTTAAGTCATGAAAATCTCTTTTGTAAATGGATGTTTTGATGTGCTTCATCCTGGACACATCAAACTCCTGGAATACGCTAAGTCTTTCGGAGACTATCTCATTGTTGCTATCGATTCCGATAGGAAGGTAGCAGAGATGAAGGGTCTTGAAAGACCTATTTTTTCACAATCCGATAGATTGCTGATACTCTCTTCCATTAAGTATGTTGATGTTGTTCATATATTTGACACCAAGACAGAACTAGAAGAGTTGCTGGAATCGATCAAACCTGATACAATGGTGGTCGGTTCTGACTGGAAAGGAAAAGAAGTAGTAGGTTCACACTATGCAAAATCAGTTCGGTTTTTTGATCGACAAGGAGACTATTCTACAACCCAAACAATTCAAGGTACTCCTTATCGGTGACACCTGTAAAGACAGATATGTCTATGGTAAGATTACTAGGATCAGTCCAGAAGCACCTGTGCCAGTCATGGTTTATGATAGGGTAGAAAGTGCCAAAGGTATGGCATACAACGTCAGAGAGAACCTGATGTCCTTTGGGGACGATGTTTATATGATGACTCATGAGGCAAATATCACCAAGACTCGATATGTAGATTCTAAGTCTAACCAACAAATTATGAGGTTGGATGAGAATGATGAAGCAGAAGAATTTGTGTGGGACTTACCTAAAGAAAATTTTGATGTTATGGTTATCTCCGATTATAATAAAGGGTTTCTTTCAGAAGAAAAAATACAAGAACTGGTGGACTGGTTTGAGGGTCCTGTCTTTATTGATAGTAAAAAAAGTAGACTACCCAAACAATCCTATATAAAAATCAATGATCGAGAAGCACAAGAATTAGAAGGAGATTATCCAAATTTAATTATTACTAAGGGTTCTGAAGGTTGTACTTATAATGGTAAATCTTTTCCTGGTATTCAGGTACCAGTCTTTGATGTAGCAGGTGCTGGTGATACGTTCCTAGCAGCTTTGGTGCATTTCTATCTTTTACTTGGTAGCATTGATTGTGCTATTCCATATGCAAATAAAGCAGCAGCAATTGCTGTAACACATTTTGGAACTTATGTACTTAATGAGGATGATGTAAATGAAATATGTTGTTGATATTGATGGAACTATTTGTAGTAATACATATGGAAAGTATGAAGAAGCAGTTCCATTTCTAGATAGAATTGATGGGATAAACAAATTATATGATGAGGGGCATGAAATTTGGTATTTTACTGCTAGAGGAATGAGTGAAAATCCTACACCATCAAAAGCAACTATTCAGTGGCATAAATTAACAAAAAAGCAACTGGAAGATTGGGGTTGTAAGTATCATCATCTTTATATGGGTAAACCCACAGGAGATTATTATATTGATGATAAAGGAATTAGTGATATTGATTTCTTTAAATAAAGAAAACTCTTAAGGAGGAATGTAATGGATAAAATTAAATACGTTCCTAAGGGATGGGGGCATGAAAAATGGATTGTAAATACTGATGAGTATTGCGGCAAACTTCTCTTTTTTGAAGAGGGAAAGAAGTGCTCATGGCATTATCACAAACTGAAAGATGAAACTTTTTATGTTCAATCTGGAAAAATCATTCTAAAATATTCGGATGATGATGATTTAATCCAATCCAAAGAAATAGTCCTCTGTAAGGGTGACACACATCACATTTACAGAGGACTTAGGCATCAAATGATAGCTTTAGAAGATACAGAATTATTTGAATTTTCTACACAACATTTTGATGAAGATAGTTATAGAATTATTAGGGGAGATTAAGATATTCTTTCATAGATTTGAATTTATAATTTTTAATCCACTTCATATCAGCGCAAGTGTAAGTCTGATATTTTCCTTTTAAATGATCTGGGAAGGGAATGAGTTCAATCTCGCTCCCTTCTTTTTTTGCAACTAATTCTGCAACCTCTTGAAAGGAAATTGGATTTGCAGTACCTATATCATAAATTCCACTACCAGCATCATTGTTCAATACAATATCTACTATATCATCAACGCAAATAAAATCTCTTAAAAATTTATCTGATCCATCAAAGAGTCTTATCTTTCCAGTTTCTCTCGATTGTTGTGTGAATTTACTTACTGGACTTGCTTGATCTCCTTTATTTTCTTCACCTTCCCCATATACATTGAAATACCTAAATCCTTGAACTAATTCAAACTTATCAAGATTATCCAATACAGTATAATCAACCTGTAATTTTGATATCGCGTATTGGTTTAAAGGATTTATTTCTCCCTGTGTATTACCATAGACTGAGGCGGATGATGCATACTTAATTGGTATTTCATATTCAAGTGCTTTATTAAGTAAAGCACAAGAAAATGCTACATTATAATGCCAAAGTTTTTGTAAATCTTTTTCTGTCGTTGAGGATATTGCACCTTGATGCAATATTAAGGTGACATCATTCCATTGATCAAATTTATCGAATAATCTCCAAGCATCCTTCTGATCTACTAATAGTAGATTTTGTTTCCCATCTAAATGTTTGATAAAATGATTACCAATGAATCCAGATGATCCAGTGATTATAATCATTGATTGTAGAAATTATCTTTCAAGTATTGGTATAGGGTTGGGCATTTATCTGCCTCTTCTTTCCATTTTGCTTGATTTTCTTGCCAGATTGGAATCATCTGATCAATTGTATTTCTTACTTCATCTATATGTGGAGTGTAATGATAATAACCTGCTTTAATCATATTCTCTATAGTCAGAACATTATAATTCATACCATTACATATGCAATGTGTTCCTGAATCTGCTTGGTGACTATGAGTTACCATTTTCCGAAGAATTAGATCTGAGAACATATCAGAACCAGGACTTCTATTATCAACTAAATCTCCCATATATTCTCTTCTTGTGACATCCCTCCAGTATTCAGTGTCAGTTCTATGACTTAGTGAGTAATGCAATGCTACAAATTTGCACATACCATCAAACATTTCTCTAACAGAAATATTGTAGGTATCAATATCAAACTGGGTGTAATCTCCTCTATTAAGAGATGTAACTAGTTTCATTAAGAACTCATGAACTGTGAACAATCCAGTGCTTTCTAGTGGTTCAATAAATCCAGAAGATAAACCAATTGCAACTACATTCTTTACCCAGTTTCTTCTATGAATACCAATCTTCATAGAAATATCTTTAAATTCAAGATCCTCTACTCTAGATTTATCTTGAACTATCATTTTATCTGATACCAAGTACTTTTTAAACTCTTCAAGAGCGTCTTCTTTATCAACGTACTTATCAGAATAAGCATATCCAGTTCCAATTCTACTCCAAAGAGGAATATTCCACACCCATCCATTATTAATAGCAGTTGAATTGGTGTATGGTTCTAACTCTTTTTCTTTATCTACATATGGAAGTTTAGTTGCCCATGCCTTATTGTTTGGAATCAAATGGTTGTATGAGATAAACTCTTCACCCATTTCACCCTCAAGAAGCATACTCTTCCAACCAGTACAATCAATATATAAATCTCCTGTAATGATTGTACCATCGTCCAATACAACTTCTTCAATACCATCCGCACCAGATACTACTTTTTTAACTTCTGCTGCAATATGTTTGATTCCGCTTGGTTTGCAATAATGATCTCTCAAGAAAATTCCAAACCTAGTTGCATCAAAATGATATGCATGTGCTAGTTTGAATTCGTAATCACCAAACTCTCCATTTTCATTTTTACTAATTTTATTATTTTCAATTAGTTGCATAGCAGGAAAAATTGTCCTACAATAATCTTCAGGACGTGTTTCTGGATAAAATGATTTTTTAAGTAACCATGCATCAATACCCAGACCAGCAAAAGATTCTTCTGGAGTGTTTGGTCTTCCAAAAGGATAGTGATATGCACCATAATCCTTTTTAAAGAAATCTGTAAATTTAATGCTTAGTTTATATGATGCATCAGTATATTTGAACAACTCTTTCTCATCTATACCCATCAAAGCCAACCAAGTGGTAAAGTATGCTAATGTACTTTCACCAACTCCAACAATAGGTACTTTTGGACTTTCAATTACTGTAATATCTTTATTTGGAAAAAATCTCTTTAAAGTTGTTGCAGAAAACCATCCAGCAGTTCCTCCACCAACAATTACAATTCTATCAGACTTATACATTTAGTAAGATCATTTTATTCATCACTCTACTATATATCCCGTTAAAAGTAAATAGGATTCCGCAATTCAGATAAATGGTGGTATAATATATTCAGTTACCCTAAGAAATAAAACACATGAAATTTTTAGTGTATTCAAAAAACGGATGTCAGTATTGCTATAAGGTGATGCAGGTACTGGAAATGACTGGTAGGAAATTTGTTGAGTACAAACTAGGCAGAGACTTTACTGGACAAGAATTCTATGATAAGTTTGGGCAGGGTTCTACCTTTCCACAAGTTCTTTGTAATGATCGAAAATTAGGAGGATGTAGTGACACCATTCAATTTCTCAAAGAAGAAAAAGTTATCTGATCGAGACATAAATAAAACTACCATCCGTGAGGAAAATCGCGGAGTTGAACTTATTCTTAGCGGGGGAAAGAAGCAGAAAAAACCATTTCATATTATATTTGATCAGATGGTATCCTTCTTCAATAGGGAAGTAACTATCTACTTTGAATTTTCCTTAAAGGCAAGGAAGAAAAATTAGTTCCCAGAGGTAAGAAAAATGTTAGCAGTAAGTTTAGTCTTAGGTTCATTCTTAACCGTCTTGTTTCTTTTAGTGGGACTAATTGGAGGTTGGACTGCTAGAGAATATATGATGAATTATCGGGAAGTACCTAGACCTCACCCCGAAATGTTTGATAATCAAGGAAACTTGATTCCTGATGAAGTAATTGCATTTAATTTTGAAAACTATTATGACGACAACGAAGAAAGTGACGACGGTGAAGGATAAAAACTCCAAACCTTCCACTCCCAGAAAAAAGGTAGCACCTGCATTGATCCCCGACCTTCCAGCAAATCCCTTTATATTTGAGATCTTTGATATAGTCTCAAATCAAAAGTCTGCTGTCAAGAAAGTTGAGGCACTGAAAAAATTTGAACACCCTTGTCTTAAAACCATCCTCATTTGGAATTTTGATGAGACTGTAGTATCTCTTCTACCTCCAGGTGATGTTCCTTATGCCGCAATTGATGGTGAGACTGGTTTTAATGGAACTCTAACTGAAAAGATTGAAGATGCCATTTCTAAGATGGAAGAACTGAATACACATTCTCTTGGTGCAAATGATCAAGGAAAAACTACTCTTCGAAAAGAATATACAAAGTTCTACAATTTTGTAAAAGGTGGTAATGCTTCCCTGAGTAATCTCCGTAGAGAGACTATGTTTATTCATATTCTTTCTGGTCTCCATCCTTTGGAAGCACAAATTGTCTGTTTGATCAAAGATAAGAAACTAGAAACAAAATATAAGATTACTAAAGATATTGTATCTAAAGCATATCCTGACATTAATTGGGGGAACCGTTCTTGAGTAGTTCTAGCCTGAAAATAATCCATCCCGACTGTGACGCATCATTGTCAGAAGATAAGACCCTTCCATATACTGCATATTTGATTGAGTATGTTGAGGGTGATATAACTAAATTTGATATCTGTGTTGCTGGCAAGAAAGTAGATATTTTTGATTACTACTGGGACAAATATAAAACTAGATTTGTAAACATGACTCAGACTGAGGGTAGGGTTAATCCAAAACTGTGGGGATATAAATCACCTCAAAGTAAAAAGAAGAAATAATTGTCAAACTTGTGTTGATACTGAGACACTTGACTAAATAATGCATAAGGTCTATAATAAGACCTGACGTTCATCCCACTCTGTGGGACGCAAGTAAGTCGCGGAACGGAGCCGTTCATCCCATGATTGAATTACTTTTATATTCATCACTCAGTTGTTCTGATGCCGATGCAATTATGCTTCGGATGAGGAATAAAGAAAATCTTGACAATCAAGTTAAGATTGAGTTGGTAGAGGCCATTAAGGAATCTACACCTGAGTGTTATTGGGACGCAAACGACTAAAGGAACGGACCTAAAAATCCAACTACTTTAGGAGTAACAACATGAACACCCTTCAAATGGTAAAAAAGCAGATCAACAAAGCATCTGCACTGCATAACGCACAAATCACTCACACTTCATATCGTGGTGTTGAGTATGATACCCGTTGTGTAGAAAGTAAAGAGTCTCACGGTACATTCTGCTATCGTGGTCACACTTATACTAAGTGATTCATTAACTTACATTGCAGAGAGGGTTAAATCCCTCTCTTTTTTTGTCTTTAAGTAAAGAATTAACAAATGTTAGTGAATTAACACAAAGTAGTCTACATAGTATAGAATTAAGGCTAGCCTATGAAGTAATTCCTTCTTATGGTATTAAAATCTATGGAGGTGA
>Ga0181412_1000287_pt1 | contig 21838 bp, 21 predicted proteins | sample 35SPOviralmetaG_FD_130113 | JGI IMG/M metagenome (GOLD analysis project Ga0181412, IMG submission 130113) | Marine viral communities from the oligotrophic San Pedro Time Series (SPOT) site, San Pedro Channel, CA, USA - 35 SPOT_SRF_2012-08-15 | ecosystem: Environmental > Aquatic > Marine > Strait... | reverse complement strand
TGAGTCATTCTTTGTTGTGCTTCAGTAGCTTGTTGCTGAAACCCTTCTGCTTGAGCAACATCTAAATTAGCTATTCTAGTTAGTCTAGCTTGTTCACCTTCTGCAATATCTTTTTCTAAGTTTTGAATATCTTTTCTTTTCTGCATCTCCAAAGCTTGCCTTTGTTTATTAGATTGTTGTGCTAGCCTACTCCCTTGAGCCGCAGCCAATCTTGGGTCTTCACCCGCAGTGACATCTAATACAGTAGATAAGTCTTGGCTTATTTGTTCACTAGCAGTATCATACAAACTAGTATCAATAGACCTCATTCTTTGAGTGTTTACGTCTGCGCTTTGATATGCTTTGTCTATATATTTTTGAGCTTGATCTGTAGCGGTTTTCAAATCACTTTTAGCTTTAGACGCTTGGTCTAGGCTAAAAAGAGCACTTGCCCCTTTAGTGATTCCGCTTATAATTAACATTGTAGCTGGATCCATATGCAAATATACTAAATTACGGGAAACTTTTCATTGATTCTGAACCAACGGAGAATAATTCTACTTTAGAAGTTGAAGTATTAGTTAGTTCATACTCACAGTAATGCCCCATTATACCGTGAGATTCTGCTACTGTATTCTTAACATATAGTATAAAGTCTCCATTACTAGGCGCATTTGCACCTGCTATTGTTGTGTCTATAGTAACAACTTGACCAGTTAATGCCGTTACTACACCTCCTAAGGAGGGTGTTGACCCATAGTAAACCATATCCCCTATGCTAATAATACTACCTATATTTACCGAACTAGCAAAAGTCAGTGTAGTTGCTGCGGGTGTGGTAGCATTAACAGTAGTTACGTTTGCTATACCATTAGCATATCTCATTAACAAATTGATATCTGTTTCTAGAAACCTGATAAAAGCAAAATAATTTCCTTCTTTCTTTTCAAAATAAGTATCTGCAATACTACCTACTTGAGGTAAGTCAGTTGCTAAAGTAGCTGACCAAGCAGCATCGGATTCTAAAATAAGTGTTTTAAATAATTTGTTTTCCAATGGGCCTTTATTAAATACACTTTTAATAGTGGTGTTATATTGAACCCCATAAAAGTTGTTTCTTAAAGTATTGGTATTATGCCTATACAATTGACCATTTTTAAATGTATATAAATAATTGTTCATACCTTGAGTATACTCTGGTATAAATGAATAAAAGGAAGGCCATCCTTTTACTGCTGGGCTATATGATAATGTTATTTCTGCCATAATTTAACTTGAACATAAACTTACTTGAACAATCACTCCATTTGCATCTTGTCTTAACCAATAGGTGTCAACTACTGTTGGATTTGGATTAACATATAAATAATATCCTGCAGCAGCTGGAACTGTCATCGCAGCGTCATTATAAATAGTTGTTGCTTCAGAAGGAACTGCCGCATCTAAGAAGTATGGTCCTAGTGTTCCAGCACCTCCGCAAACTATACTTTCTGTTGCTCCAAAAGATAAATTAACTTGAGTTGAACTTCTGTAGTCGTATATTAAATATAAATTAGATACTGGTGTTCCTCCTGTGTTACTGTAATTAAAAGAACCTTCAAACACACCACTTGAAGTGTTAGATATAGTTAAATTAGCACTAGCAGCTATTAATGCATTAATATCCGTTTGTGTATTTGCATAAGTAGTATTACTTAATAAATGTAATAATCTGTTTCCGTTATTGGTATTAAAGTCAAATGAATCAGAACCTGTTTTAGCTGACCTAACTGTAACAACCGCTTCTGGAGTTGGTGTAGTTCCAATAGCTACTTGAGAAGCATATACCTGATACTGAGCCACTCTTTGTGTTCCACTTCCTGTTCCTGTTGATACATTTGTAAAAGTCACAGGTTGGTTAATAAGTGGGCTAGACACAGAAGGTGTTAAATTACTAGAAGCCCATTCATATTGATTATGTATGGTTGGAGCTAGTCCAGTAAACTCGCTATTTAAACATATTTGATATACATTAATAACAGCTGCAGTTGGGCACTGAGCGGTAATTGAATAATCTGCAGAAACTCCCACCACAGCAACTGTAATAACAGCAGTTTCAATAGAAGGTATGTTTTTATCAAACTGAAAAGTTCCGCTTCCTGTAACACTTCCCGAACTAGTAGTAGCTCCATTGTAAGTAACTGATATGTTTATATTTCCACTAGTTGCATTGTAATCAATATCCGTAGTTCCTATAGAGGCCCCTAATTTAACGGTGTAAGTAAAGCTTTCTGTTTGGTTATTAAACTCTAGTTCTGACCCGCAGTTTACAGTTTGAGGCTCTACTGGTAATGTTCTATTATTGCTGCTTAACACATACTCATTCATATAAGGATCATATCCTCCTATTTTTTGAGTATTAAAATCTTCTATAAACAAATCCCTAAAGTATGACCTCATACCTATTTGAGATATAACCTCTAGTGATTCATTAGAATAAGAGCTACCACTTAACTTAATTACCGCACCACGCTTTGAATCCGTGAAATACTTGTCATACCCAAACTCAGCATAGCTTTCTGGGTTATGGCTAATACCATATTCTTCTAAACGAGCTACTTGATTTCCTAATATAGTAGGTGTTGATGTCACGTTAGATAAACCATCAGCTGAAGTAAGTACGTTCTTATTAACTAATACGTAAGATATCTTATCTTCTTGTAATACTAATAAATCATTTTGTCTTGCCTTAAGTAGTTCTATATTACCAAAGTCTTCGTTTAAATCTTTAAAGTTTAGAATACCTAAATTAAATTCGTTAGTTCTGTTTAGCTTAGTTTCATCATTATATATACCACTATAAGTGATAGAAGCATTTCTTCGTTTCTGTCTAAACTCACCCTCAGACAAAGTAAATACTCTTTCACCAATATTGAGAGCATCTTCTTTGAATGAGTCTTGTATTTTACAACTCTCCATACCATTACCCCAAGAGTAACAGTTAAAAAAGTTAGTAAGCACAATTGCATCTGCATTAACAGCTCCACCCTCTACAGGAGTAGAAGCTCCAAATGCCACATCTAACACTATGGTATTAGCGTCTGGTTTCTCTAACACAGTGTGTTGTCCGTTGTATTGTGGATTGGTTGGCGATAAATTAGTTTGTTGCACGTTCACTATGTCACCTACAGAAAATGGAGCGGTAGTTAAGCCTGTTCCTCCTGTACTAGTGAGTGCTAATTTTCCACCATTATACTGAGAAGCAGGTAACCCCTGTGAAGACCTATAAGCATTGTTTTGAGCATTGTCATAAAAAGCCCAATTGTTTTGATCCTGCAAGTTACCATCGTGTAAGTCACCGTTTATGTTAAATACTTCATTTCCTTCATAATAAAAATCATCTGGAGCATCTTCGCCATCTGTCTCTAAAACAAACAAACCGTCTGGAATATTACTTAATTTAACCTTTATAGAAACTTTAGATTTTCCTAGAGTAGTACCTCCAAGTCTCATCCTAAAATTAGACTTAATCCCCAGAGCTTGTTGAGTAGCGCCAGTTTTGTCTTGAGTATTAAAACTTACTTGGTGAATTCCGTAATCTTGAGAATCTACATCAGGTACTTGTGGTGTATCGTCATTTTTAATAAGGTCAGTTGTTAATCTAAATCTAAATTTTTCTCCTTGATTACCAGCATAATTAACACTATTAGAAGGGAAAAAGTTTTGACTATTTACAAATTGATCATTAACCATCAGTTGCAAATTTGCTTGAAGGTTAGCTCCAGTGTTATAAGTTTTATTGGCTGTTCTGGTTATATTTAATTCGCTAAATTTATTTTTATTCTCTGGATTCGTAGTATATGTTATTTGAGCCTCTGGTCTTTCACAAGTTATTTTAATTGTTACATTAGTACCTTCTTCAATTGTGGTTTCTGTAAAACTATCAATTAATGAAACTGTAGCGTCAATACCTCTGCTAGCAACTATTGAGTTTTTTTCTTTATTAATTCCTTTTTGATTTATTTTACCGGGTTCATCTATTCTGTATTCGTTTCCAGGAGAAAACTTAGCATACACCCCAGGCCCTGGATAAGTAGGAGATTGGTCATCTATATTTGGAGATGTGCTTTTAGCTAAACAAGTAGCTTCTACATAAGAGCCTTTAGCGCCATCAATATCTGTTTTCACAGTATATGTTTCTCCTTCAACAATTTTTTGTGCGGTTTCCCCTTCTAGTTGACACCAAAACTGAGTACTATCATCCGAGTCTGGTTCAGCTCTAATAATAAATATAGTATCGTAATTTAATTTAGATGGTTTGATTGCAAATTTATAATACTTAGCCCAAGAAGGAGCTTTTTGGCTAACTGGTATATTTACTTGTGCTTTGTTTATTAATGTAGAATTAGAAGCAGGCACATTAATACTACTATCTAAACTTACTAAAGCAGTACTTGACCTTGCGTAATCATCCATATAAACCATAGCTAAGTCATAATCTCTATTACTGTGTAAACTTTCTTTATTTCTTTTTGTGTCAAATGCAAAATTCGCACTTAAAAACTCAAAACCCTCAAATGATTTTGTGGACCCTGTTTCGTATACCATCATTAAAGATTGTATAGTAACTTGAGTTGGTGTAGCAATATCAAAAGTTTCTAACAACCCTGTTTGTCCTGTTGGGTAAGTAGATGGAGAAACAATAGTAGAAGAAGCTGCAGCAGCATTTGGAACAGCTGAATTTACAGGAGTTGCTGCACTGCTAGTTACACTATTAGTAGCGGGGCTACTTATTACACTATTATTAATAAAATCTGTTGCTGTAGTTCCTGTTGATGCGTCACTAAACGGTTTGTAAATGGGTGTTGCTGTAGCTAATCCTGTTCCAATTAAGTTTTCAAAATCAGTGCTACCAACAAAGGACGCTAAATCTCCATAAGTATTAGTAAGTTGCACAGTAGAGGTTATGCTTAATGTGAAACCACCTGTTGGTCTGGTTAAATTTAAAACAGAAGCATTTTGGTTATATATATTACCACCAGTTGCGTAACTCTTAAGTTCACAATTAAAAGTTATAAAATCTCCCTGTAAAAAATTAACAGGATTACCCAATGTATCTTCAAAAGTAAAAACACCTTTTGAGTTATCTACACTTACTGTACTTGGTGTAGCACTACCATTTAAAACTTGATAATCTGAAGAAACAAACTCACCATCTACACTTAAAATAATTTCATTTTCATTGTCGTCTAATCTTACTGCAGGATTAGCAACTAAACTTGTAACATAATCTAGTTTAACATCGTTTCCGTCAGCAGACTTCATATCGTATCCATCTACATAATTACCAAACATTAACCTGTTTCCAGAACTAGTTAAGGCTTTTGCTTTTAATGGAACATTGTCATACAGCCTTAAACTTTCATTAGCAGATAATACTCTAAATACTTCTTTGTTTCTGAAAAATATAGATTGTGTTGAATTGTCAGCCCAACCTAAGTCAGACTTACTGTACTTGTCAATTACTTTAATAACAGTGCTTGAACTTTCTTTGTAACAAACCTCTATCTCTTTAACTAAATTAGAGCCCGTGCCAAAAAATACAGTTGCTGCATTGTATGCATTAACCATTGATTCATTCTTAATAGTGTTAAAATCGACCTCAACTAAATCAGGGTTTTCAGGCTCAAAAGCAGGAAGGCTAAACGGGGATAGCGCAGAGTACTCTCCGTCTTCATACTTAAATCTATAAGCAAAAGAAATAAACTTGTCTGTAAAAAAACTTTGGTCGTCATTATCAGCACTAGACAAAGTAAAAGTAGGTGGGCTAATAGGTGGTTTAACTATAAGATTAATTTCTTCTTCTGTTATTTGGTCTACTCCACCAACAGGAAAAGCATAAGACCTATCTACATTTATTTTTCTAGGTGGATTTAAATTATCTGTAAATATTAAAAACCTATCTACTAATTCAACCCCTGTTATTAAATTGCTTGGGTTAAAGTTTAATACACTAGTAGATATAATGTGGTATATAGTGACAGACGTCTTTACGTTAAAAGAAATAATTAAGTCAACTACTGAAGGGTCAGTTACAAACCAATAAATAGTTTCATCACTTTCGTCTGCGTATGAACCAATACAAATAGCATTAGCACTTAATGCCACTCCTTGATTAGTGATGTTGGTTATTTTTGTGTTGCCCTTAGTGTTTTCTACAGTTCCTATTTCAGAATCTTCTGTTGAACCAAGCCTGGCATTTAATGCGTCTACATATTCTCCAGGAGGTAGTATCCTTTCGTCACTAGACTTATTCATTATGCCTTTGAAGAAAAAACTATTTAATTGCATATTACTTTATAATCTTATCCTGACCTCTTAAATTCATAAGTAGTCTTCCTGGGTGAATGTTACTCATTCTTATCTTGGCATTTCTAAGTAATGCTGATTTGCTTTTTCTGTATCTATTAACAATATACTCTGGCTCGTTTAGTTTTGTGTTTAATATAGAGTAAGTTATATAAGAATACAAAAACTCTTCAAACATTTTATTGACAGTTACTAATGAATCATCTCCATTTTCCATACCGTCAGAAACATATTCTAATACAACTGACTTATTACCAGCTCCAGAACTAAAATTAATTACGCCACCTTTTTTATCTATTTTAAAAGTAGGTAAAGCATTTGCTGTTTCTGTATTTAATCCGTAAGCACCACCAATAGAAAAGTCAAAATACCAACATCCCTCTAAACAAAAACCATAGTATCCGTAATAAGGACTAGTCTCATTTAAGTATTGGCTTCTAGTAAGGCCGGCTATTCTGTCTTGTGTAATCTTAGAGTTTTCAGGACTTAGCACATTACCATTTGAATCAAACAATAAGTTGTTGTTGTTGTCTTGCAAGTAAGCAGAAGCATAGTTAGTTTGAATATTTTCACTTAAAGGAAACAAAGTTCCGTTGTGATATATAGATATTCTAACCCAGTTAACAAAATCAGAAGGTAGTATGTATCTTAAATTAGCTCCAACATTTAGTTGAAGTATTTTAATTTCTTTAAACGCATCATAATTAAGTTCCTGTATTGCTCTTTTGGCGTGAAACAAAACTTGATACCTGTCTACATTATTAATAAGTTGGTTATTACCAACATACATTAACATATAGTTGTTTACAATGTCTTGTAAAGAAACATACTGATAAGAACCCCAGTTAGCATTTGATGGAGTGTTCCCCCCGTTTTCATAATATTGATACTGTGATATATATGCCATTAGCTATTTTCTTGTATTGTTTCTAGACTCTCTTGTGTGGTTGCTGCTTGAACAACTTCAGCTTCTCTAATTGACAATCCAGCATACTTTAAAATATTAATAACTAAATCTGTTTCATCAGATAAAGGTAATTCAAAGTCTTGGAAATCTGCTTGAGATTGGTCAAATAGTGGTTGTCCTCCTGTTAAAGTTTGGAAAGTCCACTTAGGGTCTTGAGGGTATCTCACGTATTGTGTTTGAACGTCAGCCACTCCACTAATTGTAGATGGATAAACTGTGATATTATTTCCTAAAGTAGTACTTGTAGCTCCTCCTAACACATAAGCAGGATATTGTTTGTTTGGTGCTGTTAAGTTAGAGTTGGTTAAATAAAATATTTTACTTTGACTTACTCTTTCTACTTCCGTAATATTAGTATTACTATAAATAGCATAATTTTCATCTACCACCATTATATCAGCACTTAGAGTTAATGATGTATTAGCAATCGCAGTGACATAAGCAGAAGTAGAATCAGTGGTGTTAACCACTATGTCACCTATATTTACTACACCTGTAAAAGTAGCGGTAGAATCCTCTAGCTTGCCTGCTGTTGTGCTGGTAGTTAACCCTGTAGCTAATTGTGTAGGATAATAAAATACTTTATCAATTAAATAATAATCCGAAGGTAAAGAATAATTATTGGCGTTTACTCTAGTTAAAAATGCAGTTACTGAAAAGCTGTCTAATACTTCTTCTAGTCCTTTTTTAATGTCTGCATACCCTGTACCAGATAGTCTACCTAGTCGATTGTTCTCCTTGTTTATTTGAGTATTATACTGGTAAAAGTAATCTTCAAATATATCTAGCTGCGCTTGTTTTGCGAAAAGGTTAAAGTCAGCTGGAGATATATATCCGTAATTATTTTTATTCAGTATAGAAAGAACAGTATTTCTAACAGAATTTATCATCTAAAATCTTTTATACAAAGATAAGCAAAAAAAAAGAGCCTCTAGTAATAGAAGCTCTTGTATAGTATATTAGGTAAAATGTTATCCTATAGATATTCCTATTACTTTATTAGGTAAAGTAGATACATCGTGAGAAACATCTGTCCAACTAGAAGAGTAGCCTTTAACTATTGATTCTTCAATCAAGTCTCTAACTGCTTCACTTCCTGAAGCAACTGGAGTGTGTGTTAAAGTAATAACATCAGCTGCTGCCGCTCCTTCATAAGTAATGGTAACAGTGCTAGTACTAGCTTGCTCTACTAATAAAACTCCTGATCCAGAAACCAATTGGTTATTGCTAGCAGTCCCTGAATGAATGAAAAATGCTTTTCCTGAAACTATAGGAGCTGTTCCGCCATCTAAAGCTGTTAAAGTAAGATTGTTGTTGTCTATTTTACTAGCAACTAAAAAATACTCATTATCTGTAGATTGATGAACAATATCTCCAACAGAAACATTAGCAAAAACATCACCAGTATCTGTTAAGTCAGCTGACCCAACAGGAGTAACTGATGTTCCATTCATAATCAAATTAAATACGGGTATGTTTAAAAACTTTTCCATATCTTAAGCTATTGCGATTCCGCTTACCGCTTTTGGTAAAGAACCCATTTGTAAAATAACTTCAGTCCATTGTTGTTTCAATACTTGAACAACACCATTCTGAATAGCATCTCTCATATCTTCACTTCCAGAAGCTACTGCAGCGTGAGTAAGAGTTACTTTTTTTCCTCCTCCGTAATATATGGTAGTAGTTGTGGTTGGATTTGCAACTGGTGAAGCTCCATCTCCTACTTCGATTAATTTAATGTCGTTACAAGAAACTATTTGGTTTTGTTCCCCTGTAACTGGTATACTTAAAAACTTTTGCATTGTTTAAAAAATTAAGTGGTTAATAATCTTACAAAGATAGCCTATTTTTCTAACATATCCTGGAAGGCTTTGTATATGTCAATCCCCTCATCTTTCTGGAAGAATGATGCCACTGTCTGTACGTGATCATCTCCAAAAGGAATAGTTAAAAGCTTGGTCTTTTTAGTCTTGAGATTGTAATAAACATCCTTACCGTTGTTTCTTAAACTTAACAATCCTTTATCAAATACTTTAACTACAGTATCTTGTAGTTCCAACATTGGGTCATTAAGAGCATCTAAGAAGTCTTCTGGATGGTTTTTAGCAAATAGAATAATGTCTCTTTTTAATTCAGCAGTAGTCATATTACCTACCCTAAGTTCCAAGAATACTCTACCTAAAGTTTCCATTTGGTCTAAAGTTAACTCAGCAGCTTGCTTAAATGCTTTTGCCTCAACTTCTAAATAATCTACTTCTTTTTGAGCATCTGCTTCTTTGTCTACTTCCTCAAAAACAGAACCATTGTCTGGGTGGTAATGTAAAAACTCCTGTAATACAGGATTGTTTTTAGGAACATACAACATTCCATCTTCAAAAATAACTGGGTCTAATATTACGTTTTTATCTTGCTCATCTTCAAAAGGACTCTTTTGATTGGATGCATAACGTAAAGGTCTATTGTGTTCACCATCAAAATATAATAATGGCTTTCTTCTAGTATTTCTAGAATTAATCGTGTGACTTAATGGTTGGTGACCGTTTCTTAACTTGTAGATACGGTTTTTTATTTCTTTCTTTTTTTTCATTTGATTTAATTTAAAGTTTAAAAAATAGGAGGGGATTGCTCCCCTCCATAAATTATACTATTATTTGAACAATACGAAATTGTTTGCACCCATAGTACATAGTGCTCTTTCTGATAAGAAATTAACTCTCATCTCATCAGCATCGCTAGTAGCTGCACCACCGGCAGAACCAGTAATCCAAGACTTATAACGTCTGTCTTCAGTTTCAGAAGCTCTGTATCTTACGTGTAAGAATGGTCTCTTAGCGTTTCTTCCCAATACTTGGTCATAAACATTAGTTGAACCAGCTGGTACTAATACACCATCAATAGCCCCACCAACTAAACCACCTCGCATTGTAGGATCGTTAAGGTATTTCCAATCTGTCTTGTAGAAATCATATGCTCTTCTAAATCCAGAAAATCCTAGGTTTAATGCCATCTCTTCGTCATTGTCAAACAATCCGTAAGATGAACCACCATTACCATAAGAATTCTGAGCAGCTAACATATCATCAATCTCGAAAGATGTTTGTCTGTTTAAGAAAAGAACATTCTCTTCAATAGCACCTTGCTTATCTAGTCTTTCGATAATAGAATCGAAATCTCCTAAATTAGTAATAGCACCTGTGAAGATGTTACCTCTTGTCTCAATAGCAGAAAATAATCCTTCAGAACCAAGAAAACCTTTAGCAGCAGCTCCATTAGCTACAGCTCCAGCAGACTTAACAGCTTCCACCATTGCAGTCTCTAGGTAATCTTCAAACCTCATTCTTGTTTCGTGCTCTGCTTTTAAATACCATAGGTATCCATTAGCTCCATCTTCAGTAGATACTTCTACCCATCCAATTTGAGCCATATCAGAACCACTTACTTCGTAGTTGTCTTTGATGATAATAGGATTGTTTTCAAGAATCGTGTCAAATGGCTCTAAAGAACCTACCATTCCATTAGTTCCTTTTTTAAATTCAGAACCGTAAATGAAAACACTTACTGTCTCACCAGGAACAGCTAATGTTCCTGAACCACTATATCCTCCTGTTTCGTAGAAAGAACAAGTGAAAGTAGAAGCACCAACATTAGTAACAACACCTTTGTTAGAAATTCCAGCATAGCCAGCGTTTCCAGATATCATAACTGTTTGACCTATTCTAATAGCAATTTCTGATGCAGTTCCAGCAGCAGCCATTATTTGGTCTGCAGGAATTAAAGTATCAGCAACTGTAAATTGAGCTTCTCCAAGCCCATTAGCAACCACAGTACTTACGTTTGTATATTTAATGTGTAATCTGCCTTGTTCTGCCCATTTAATAAGGTCAGAATTAGAAGGCATCTCAGCACCTACCATTCTTAAAAAAGAAGAAAGAGTTCTGTTTCCATATCTCTCAAATTCCTTTTCGTATGTGTCTGGCAAATATTGATTTAAAAAATCAAAACTTGTCATATAGTTTGTTGCGGTTGGAACTCTAGTAGCACTTGGCTGTAGAGCAAACCCCGGTATATTTAAACTCATTGTTTTTTGTTTTTAATGTTTAACTTATTTATTTTTTGGTGACCTAATTGTCAATCCCCGCCTAGACGAGGGTGTCGTAGCCTTAACACTAAATCCTTGTTTAGATGTCACCTGCGGAGTTTGCCTCATATCTAAGTTTATATTTTTAGATTTTTTAGCAGACTCATTAACAGCTGATGCCACCCCTTGCTCGTAAAAATACTTTGCGAACTTTTCAGGATTCATTGCCATTGACAACGACTTGTGATATCCAACTACATCCGATATCTCTCCTTGATCATTAGTAAACTTTGATATAAAGTTCATAATGTCAGATTGAGACTTCTTCAGTTCGTTGAAATCGCCAGGAGAATAAACATATTCTTTATCACTGATGTTAAACTTAAAACCTTTAAATTCTTCAGTAAACAATTTATTGGTGTTCTCCTGAAAACTTTCAGACCGCTTTCGCATTAATCCTTCAGTTTCCTTGGATTTCTCCACTTGTTCTTGATAAGCTTTAAACCTCTGTTGGTCTTCATCAGAAAACGTAGCGCCCATTGACTCAACAGGAACTTTATATTTTTCTTTTTGACCTTCAAAGTGTTTTAAAGCCTTCGCAAGCTCTTTTTTCTTATCTATGCTTTTCTTTTTTATTTCATCTTCCGAATCAACTTCAGGATCAGTTCCGAATCTAGAATTAAGTAAATAATCTATTTCTTCCTTGTCTAAGCCTTCTTCAACTTCTGAATAATACATAGATAATACTTGATCAGGACTTTCTTTACTATAATCTTTATTGATTTTAGCAAAGTCTTCAAATCCACGACCAGTCTCTTTTTTATACTGTAAGTAAGTTGCTACATCTGATGGTAACTCTTCTTGCTCTCTTTTAGCAAGTAGGTCATCAATAGAATTAACTTCCTTACTGTATTTCTCTCTAATAAATGAAAGAACTTCTTGTTCACCCATTTGTGGCTTTTCTTCCACTACAGGCTCTTCTTTAATTGGTTCTTCAGTTTTAATAGGTTCTTCTGTTTTAGTTTTACCTATCTTAACTGCTTCTACCTTATTATCTTCTACACTCTCACCGCTTACTTCGGCTTCGTGCTTTTGTAACAACTCTTCCTCTACTTGTGCTTTTGACTTCTGAGGTCCAGAGTCGTATTCTTTTACTTTAATTTCCATTTAATTTGATTTTATTATGCAAAGTTACTAATTATTTTTTTTATTTTATCGAGGTTCGAACTCTGCTAAATCGAACCCGTCTAAGCTATCTTCTTTTGATTCAAAGTTAACTGGAGGTAACTTCTCTTGCCTCTGTTGAATCAACTTTGATTGCTCAGTATTTTGTTGGCTTATTCTGTCAGACTTAGCATCTTCTCTTTTTGTTTCTCTTTTATTAATTGCGTCTTCTTGAATCCCCTTTAGCTGCATATTAAGCTGAAACTCATAGGTCATTAATTGCTGTTTTAAGGAAGCTTCGTTTTTCAGCTTCTCTATTTCAAAAGCCACTTCTGCTTGTTTCTCTCTCATCTTCATCTCACCCTCTAGCTGTATCTTTTGCATAGCTGCATCCGAAGCCATCTTCTGAGACTGGAACTGAGTTTGTGCAGTCATCTGCTGTTGCATTGCTGCTGCTTCTCTATCAGCATCTTGCTTTCTTTTTCTCTTAAGCTTCAACAATTGATTAGCCATCTTTAAGTTTCTAACCTCTCTAATATCAATAGCATCCTCTAGACTAATGTCGTTTTTAGATAAGGCCATTTGAACATTTTGTTCTAACATTGCTTTTTCTTCTTCGTCAGGAGCTACTTCAATAAATATACCGAAATCATATAGATACAAGTCTTTAATATCTTCTATTCTCTTTACATTGTATTTTCCTATTTGATTAGCAAATTCTTCTTTGAAGTCAGCATACTCTAATAAGTCGGCTATTCTTAAAGATAACCCCTCTGCAAGTGTTCTACTAATATATAAACTACCTTCTAGTATATGTCTAGTAGCTGTATTAGAATTAAGAGCTGCTAACTTCTGAACACCAACTAATGCATTTGGATCAGGCGTTGAACCATCTCTAGCTTCATTTAAGCCAGTTACCGCTCTAATCATTCCTAAGTAGTGATTATAATTTCCTATAAGTGCAGCCATCTTGGATTGACCACTGCTAGTATTTAGTTGCTGTATTGGAACTCTAGCATTGTTGAACTCTCCATCTTGAGTATAACTTCTTCCAACTACACTACCTGTTTGGAAGTATAGTCTTAATGCATCTTCTGGATTATATGCTTGCCCTGTGCCTAAATCTACTTCACTCAATCCGTCTGCATCTATAAACACACCATCTGGAACCATCTTAGCAACTACCTGTTGTAGTTTTAAGTGGCTTATTTGAATTTGATCAGCAAAAGGAATCATTCTTCTAACTAAAGACTCAATATTTCCCTTGTACATTCTTGGAGCACAAGCCACGTAGTTAGGCATTGCGTGCTGAGAAGCTGACTTTGGCCTGACCATATTCTCAGCTAACTCCCACTTTAGCATAATATTAGAACCAGCAACCATTATTCCTTCATACCAAACTTCGATAGTTTTTTCAACTCTCTCAAACTTGCCCTCCTTCATCATATCTTCAGGTGGATTAAAAGTGTCGTCTTTCTCAATCATTCTCTCTCCACCACCTTCTAATATCTTTTTCTTATATACAAACTTTTTAGTGGTCTTGTAATTAAAATATATAAGTGTAGCTGTGTCTTTAAAAAACAAACTATTCTCGTAAAACCTATTTACATTGTAAGAATCATACCAAGTCTGACTGTATTGAGATATCTTTTTCATATCCTCCCTAGTTAAGTCAGGATCAATCTTAATTAACTCAGCTATTGGAAGTGTTTTAACTTCACCCCAATAAAAACAATCTTTAAAATGTGGGTCTTCCGTATAGCTATATACCACGTTAGCTGGGTCAACGTAATCTACTTGAACACCACTCCCTGGTAAAAACTGGTGTTTAGCCATACCCACACCAAGAACAGTCATATCATAATCAATTCTTTTCTTAGTGTCTTGATAATGATTTTCTTCTAAAACTGTATTAATAGCTTCTTCTTCAGCAATCTCAATAGATGGCTTGTATTTTAACTGCATATGTAGTTGAAGTTCTTCATCATTTTCTGGAAGCTCTTCTACATCTGTCATAAATGGGTTAATACCAAAGGACTCTTGAAAGTCAGCAAAGATATCTTTATTCAACATATCTCTTTCTACCAACTTCTGGTATTTGTTTCTGTGCTCACTAGATAAAGCATCTTGAGCATATGCCTTAACGTGAAATAATCTGTTTGACATTCCATTAACTACAATGTCCACAAACTTAGGAAGTATTGGAACTGGAGTCCAATCTAGGTTGAGGTAAGATAAGTCACCATCAACAGCTAATTCATTTTTGTATTTAGCAACAGATTGTTCACCTCTTGCATATCTCCTTAATTGATTAAAAGATTGAAGCTGGCTATAATACCTACAGCTACCTCCACCTTTTCTAAACCACTCATATTGAATGGCCTGACCTACCTGTAATCCATACTCCATTGTTGCTTTATCAGCATCAGTGGCAAATTGATCTGGAAAACCTGCGGGGTTTATTAATAATTCAACGTCTTTCATTTATTTGAGTAATTCGCTTATATTCCCCTTGTTTGCATACCTTGCAAAGTTAATGCTTATTTTTGACTCTTTTTTGATAGGAGTGTACAAATGTTTTTGATTAGCCATTATAGCTAAACCAGAGCTAATAGAAGCATCAAATTTAGTTCTTTTATTAATATCAAAACGAGCCCAGTCTTCTAGAGTTCTAGTAAAATACATAGACCCCATTTCATCCATTGCTCTAAACTCGCTAACCATATCTAGTCCGACATATTTTTCTATGTAAGACTCAATAGCAGATGCGTGAGATTGCTTAACATCTTCAGATGTATTGGGTATACCACCTAGTTCTTTTTCTGTTTTAGACAGCTTATTAAATTGCTTGTCTGGTCTATTCATACAAAACCCTCTATAACCTCTGTTTTTAAAATGATACAAAAGTCTTGGTTTGTTATTTTCACAAAGTATTGGCATACCGTAAAACACACAAGCCATTAACACTTCTTCAAAAAATATCTCTGCGGTTTGTGGTCTAGCTACATACTCTAAAAAAAACTCATTACTTGGAGCATCATCCATATTGAATTTAGTCATTCCGTGTAAAGCACCATTAGAACCTTTTCCACCAACTGTTCCAGAAATATCATAGCTATCACATCCAAATGAACCAATGTGCTCATTGCTAGGATAATACTTTCCGTTTCTTAATTCTTTTCTGTTTTGAAGTTCATATTTAGGTATCCAACTAACCAAGAATCTCCCCGCTTTGTTTGGGCTCCATATTACTCTAGAATCTTTAATTCCGTTCTCCCAATGAAAACTACCTCTAGTTAAATACTTAGCCTTCATTAACCCGTCATTGTAATCTATCTGTTGGTATATTTTAGTTAAGTTAAACAAAGACTGTTTGCTCTCATCTCTAAATGCGTGAGACTCAGTTCTTGGAAATTGTCTATAAAACTCATTTAATGCATCCGCATCATTTTTTAAAGAATCAACTTCATTTTCCCAATAGTCAATAGCTCCTGTGGTAATGTACTCACCATCATTTCCTTGAATAGGTTTGTCTGGGGTTTTTAAAACAGGCATACCAAACTTATCTATATATCCCTCAAAATTCCACTCCATAGGGATAAATAAGGAATACAACCCAGACTTAGTTTGACCATTAGCATTCCTTGACTTAGCATCGGAATCATAATATAGCTTCTTAAAATTTGCACCACCTTTATCCAATGCATTAGAAGTAGAGCCCATCATACACTTTCCAATAACTTTACTACCTAATCTCAAACAAGTTTTTGTAACACGCCAATTGTTTAATATATTCTCTGGCTTTTCCCATTTTCCACTCTCATCGTGTATTAGTAGTTGAAGCTTTTCTCCATCATAAGAGTTGTCAGAAGTGTTACGCCAATCTATTGTAGTGTCCAACCCTTCAAGTTCTTGATTATCAGATAGATACATATTACGCTTAGTAATTTTACTTGCTGGAACACGATAAGATAATTCTGTCTTTGGTTTGTCCATACCATCTTGGATGGGTTTGAAAAAGAATGGGTAGTTGTTAGAGATAGGAACTATTTTATCTGTAAACATTTTTTTAGCATCGGTTCCAGTTTTAGACAACACCCCTATTCTAGAGTCTTTAGATATAGTTGCAGTATTTACAGTTTCAGATGATCCCATAAATGAAAATCCAGAACGTCTTATTTTTAGATAACACATTCCAAAACTTCTTTTATCTGCCTTACAAGCTTCCCAAAATAAAAAGAATATTCTATTAGCTTCTCTAAACTCAGGATGACCTACATCAATCTTGGTCCATTGCAGATAACAATAATGAGTACCTGTGATATATATGGGATTACCATTATTATTAAACCAAAAACCTTCTTCTCTCCTATCAAACTCCTGTTCAATATAACCTACCCAGGCATCTTTAAAGTCAGAGGACATTTCGTTCCATTGAAATATAGATTTTATTTTAGATAATGATTTTGGATATTCAAAAGGTTGCCAACACTTTTCTTCATTAGAGTAATATTTAGAAGGTGTTTTAGGTAATCCAATCCTTAATCCTTGAACTTCGTATATGTCACCAAGTGTTCCATCTTTAGAAATAACTACAATATCATACTTTTCATTGTATCCATATTCCCAGTTTTTGGCCTTGTTTTTTTTAGCCATTGCTGTTTTAGGAACAACATCTTGTAAAACTTTATTTAGACCTTCTCTCTGCAAAACCTTGGTTGCTACTTGTTTTATTAACACTATTTAAAGCCTCTTCTTCAGCATCAATACGATTAAGTATTTCAAACGCATCAAATATTGCTAGTTTTTTAGTAGCTGCTGCATTCTTTAGTCTGTCTGCTGCTAACTCATCGTCTGGGTCAGGCTTAATAATTTTTTCTTGAGCCACTTTTATTAATTGCTCTACCGCTGCTCTACCTGCTTTAATAATTTTTAATTTAATTTCTTTACTCATAACGTCATTGTTATATTCTTAGATTTCATTCTATAAAGCGTTTTATCATCTATTTTAAACTCGTATTCAGACTCTGGTTTAAAACAAACCTTATCTCCTTTTTTTACACCTAAAGAAGTCAACTCTGGATTAGTTATCTCAATAGTTCCTGTAAGAGCTTGATATTTGTCACTATTAAATATAACAGATTCTTCTTTACTAGAAGGTTTAATAAAACAATAATCTAAATGAGATTTCCACTTACCATCTTGTTTGTACATAAAAAACTGATTAGGCTCAACTATAAATAGATTGTCTTTCAAAAAACTTCTACCGCTTCTCTCCCTGCCCTTCATATCGTTGTAATACTTAAATACATTATGGTGTACTACCAATATATCACCTACTTTTACCTTACCTTTGTAATTTAGTGGCGTAGCTACTACATTAGCAAAACGATTAGAGACAGTATGATCTTCTTTAGAGGAGCTAGTAATAAAGTCTATACCTCCTATTTTTTTTACATTATCGTACCGAGTGTCATTAACCGGAGTTACAATAAAACCAAAAGGTGACTTCATACTAAAAGTTGATATTATATTCTATAGAGACTGGAATAGTGGCATTAAAACTTTTCCAAAGTACAATTTCGTTTTCTCTAATAATCCATATTTTAAAACAATTTTTTTCTTGTCTTATGTGGTGTATGGTATAATTACCCCCTAGAACATCTTGTCCAATAAGGTAGTGCATTGCTCCAGACTTATAGTCAGGACCAACTGATATTTTTCTAATTTCCATTTCATTTAATTTAATATATAGTTAATGCTGGTCTAAGAGTTGTTGCAGTGAAGGTATTGCCACTTTCGCCAGTTTTTAGTTCTGTAGGTAAAGTTGGATTACCATCTATTGTAGCTGCATAATTAACATTAGACAATTTTCCTGAAGCTGCAAAAACACCACTGCCACTATTACCACCAACACATCTAAGTGCAACTACGTAATTTGTTCCAGCAGTTAGGGCTAACCCTGGACCATCATCTGCTGTTAAGGTAATGACTTTTCGTTTAGTCGTTGAACCATTTGAGGTTCCGATACCTAATCTAACATTAGAAGTAGTACTATTAATACCTTGCTCTACGTAAGTGTAAATAGCCACTTCAATAGTTGTTGTAGTTGGAACTTGTTCAAATTGAAGTTTTATTGAGCTAGCTGTAAAATCACTATCAACGGTTGTTGTCATTACATATGCTGCATTTATACCACCTGCAGAAGTTACTGTATCTGCATCAGCCATATCTATAATAGTATGCCCTGCATAACCAGGGACTGCCCAAGTATTATCACCTCTTAAAAATGTTGTAGCACTTGCTGTTCCACCTGCTGATAAATCTGCAGTTACAGTTACAGCACCTGTAGTAGCGCTATTAGGTGTTAAATCAATAAATGCGCCATCTGTAGTAGTTACGGAAGCAACAGCACCTCCCGAAGCAGGTAGTTGCCAAGAAGCAGTCGTTCCGTTAGATGTTAAAACGTAAGTATTAGCACCTATAGCTAAAGCAGAAGGAACTCCACTAGAGTCTCCTAACCAAATACTTCCTTGAGGAATATTAGGTAAATCATTAGCTCTTCCAATAGCTGTTATTTGTAATGTTCCTTGAGCACTAGCATTTACTACTATGGCTACATTTTGTATTAAGTTAGTATCTGTTGGCTTAATTGATGTTAAACCACCCCCAGATGCTACGTATATAACATCATTAACTAATGGATTTGCACCTGAAGAAGGAATTGCATTTACATTTATTTGATCCATTAATCCGACTACCATCATTTCTCCAGTAGCTCCTGTTATTAAATTTTCTTGAGCTAAACCAATACAAGGCATTTTAGCAGTATTTGAAGCGTCTGCTTTTCCAACTACTGCCGTAGAAGTACCATTATTCCAAGATACTATATATAAAGGGTCCCCTTTTGATATTGCTTCATTCGCCTCTATTGTTTCAATAACTTTTGGGTCTGTAAATTCTAATCCAGTGGCTGCATTATTAACAGACATTACTTGACTTCTAGTTCCTAAAGAACTTAATCCTGTTCCTCCATTAGTTGTTGCTAAAGTTCCACTCAAAGTAAATGTTCCAGCTCCCACTATTGGATTAACCGTGTCGCTAGTTATAATTAAACCAGTTGTTCCTGCACTTAAACCTACGCTAGTAACTGTTCCTGCTCCTGGGCTAAAAGCATTTAAATCAGCTATACTTTGTAAGGTAAATGTCTTTGTTTCTTTTGAAGAAGCGTCTGTTCCTATTACATAATCAGTCCCTAAAGGACTTGCTTTGGTGGGATAGGTGGTAGTGTTACTTATTTTCGACATTTTGTGTTATTGTTCCGTGTTCTAAATTAATTACAGAGTTTTCTCCGTATTTCTTTATTAATTCGTTTTCAAGTGATTCAAATTCAACTCTTATTAAATCTACTCTTTTAAGAACTGAGTTTTTCTGTATTGACAGTTCTCCTAATTGTACTTTAAGTGACTGAAACTCTGAGTTTAAATCTCTTAAAGATTTTAATTCTTTTTCTTCTAATTTCATTTGATTTGATTTATCTTTACAAAGATAATCATTTTCTACGTGATGCTGACGAGCCGTAAAAATAACCGAAGATACTCAACACAATTCCCTCTGTTACCCCGATTAAATGAATCCAAATCTCCTTATTGTGTTCAGGAACCTCTAAATATACTATTGCATAAACCAAGAAGGCAAAACAAGAAAGGCCAACCAAACCTGTTAAATTAAACATAAAGTCAAAACGATTTGCTTTGGCTAATTCAACTTCTCTTTCTCTCGCAGAATCTCTATCGTCTACTTCTAACTTATAAAGCTCTACCACTTGTTGATGAAGAGCTTCTTTTTCTTGAGGAGTTAAGTCAGGTTGTTGGCTAATTACATTTTTAATTATTCCAAGGGTTCCATTAGAAGGGAGAATGTCTCCAATTGCATCTAATACCTTTGGGGCTTTTTCTTTTAAGAACTTACCTATTCCAGTGTCTTTTAATTTCTTTTTCATCCACTACAGCTTTCGCAGTTTTCATCATCAATACTACAGGTTCTTTCTGGAACTGTTTGAGACTCTAATCTCTTTAGCATTTTTTCAAATTCTGTTTCTTCTTTCATTTTCCTAAAAATAAACCTTCTATAAATGTTCCTATTCCCGTTATAAATACCGCGACAGAAGTCCAGAACTTCTTCTCTAAGCCACGTATTCTTTTTTCGTGATCGTTCTTTTGCTTGCTAATCTCTTCTAGCTGATGTTGCATTACAGCTTGACCTTGCAAAAGTTGGTTTATTTTATCTTCCATAAGCTTTATACTTAGTTTTATTATTTTCGTCTTTGTATGCTACTAATATTTTATTTCTTTGAGTTCTAGTCGTGCTATAACTTACGTGAACCCAAGAAGGATTTTCTTCTGTTCCAAACTCCCAAATCAACTGATCAAAATCTAAATTGTCTTTAATAAAGTGAAATACTTCTGCGTTGTTTGGTGCATCTGCATAATCCCTATCTAAGTCTATTGCTTCTCCTTTGCAATGTTGTGAGGTCGCCACATATTTTCCATCTACATATTTATGAGCGCCTCCTATGGCTTTATTTAAATCTTCTGACCTGTAACCACTACTTATACTGAAAGGTACATTAAAGTGCTCTCTAACGGGCTGAAATATCTTTTCAGCTAATACTTTCATATTCTCTATATGTTCTGGAGTCGCACTATTGTCTATTCCTCTTCTAGATGCAGTTTGACTTTTTATCATTTCAGAAAGAGATAAGTTTTTAGATAGTTTCATTTTTTTATTCTGTTTTTCGCTGTTAACAATATTCTTTCTTCCATCTTAGCCAACTTTACTTTAAGGTTCATATTCTCTTGAATAAGCTCATCTATCTTTAGTTCTAAGCTGCTTATTTTTTCTGTGAGTCTTTCTATTTGATTGTCTTCCTTTTTAGCAGAGATATCTATCTTCTTCTTAATTATATTCCATATTTCCTTGACTCCAAGTGCTGAAATCAAAGCTATTAAAATAGGTTCTTCCATATTACTTGCCTTGACCACGATATTTTGGTTTATACCCTACTTGACCTTTAGAAGCATTCTTAGAATGCACTCCTGGTCTCTTTGTTGTTATTTTCTTTCTATAAGCCATCAATTGCAAATATAAGAAACTTTTTACTCTGTAGGATCTGGTAATGACCAAGCTGCAGTTGCCATCAAAGCTATAGCTTCGTCTTGATTCATTACATCGCCTACTATTGGTAAGCTACCATCTGTAACAAAACTTGGAGTTACTCTATAGCTTAATAAACCTTGAGT
>Ga0181412_1000283_pt1 | contig 22051 bp, 7 predicted proteins | sample 35SPOviralmetaG_FD_130113 | JGI IMG/M metagenome (GOLD analysis project Ga0181412, IMG submission 130113) | Marine viral communities from the oligotrophic San Pedro Time Series (SPOT) site, San Pedro Channel, CA, USA - 35 SPOT_SRF_2012-08-15 | ecosystem: Environmental > Aquatic > Marine > Strait... | reverse complement strand
TACCAAATCGTAAGAAGCCATTCACAGTAGACTATACTGGATTTGGATGGGTACTGATTAAGAATGGTGTATTCGAGAGTCTTGAGTATCCCTGGTTTGCTCCGCAGATGCAGGTCTTTGATTCTGGTGAAGTTCAAGATATGTGTGGCGAAGATGTTTCTTTCTGCCTTGATGCTATCAAAGCAGGTTTTGAGATTTGGTGCGACCCCACTATCCGTGTTGGACACGAGAAGACCCGTGTAATCTAATATAGTACAGAGTTCTGTACTCACAGATACATGGAACGATACGACATATACTGTCAGGGGAGTAAAATCCACGCCTCTATTACAGAAGAGGAAATGTTAGATATTACTCAAGAACTGGCAGACCAGTTCTACTCTGACGGTACACCACATCCCGAGGATGTTATAGTAGAATACTTAGGACTTGAAATCGAGTAATTATGGCAGTCAAGAAATCACTGAACGGTGCAGACTTAATTGAGTCTAAACCTAAGAAAACCCGTCAAGGTAACTCCCAGTATACCAAACTGGCGGCAACTTCCCGTAACAGAAAAAAGAAAGCATATCGTGGTCAAGGTAAATGAATACAGAAGGGGGTCTTCACAGACCCCCTTTTTTTGTCTCTAAATAGCACTAAATACACGAAGATTGTATAAGTGCCTCTTCAAAAGATTTCAAGGGGTTTTAAGGACATCTCGCTGTCTTTTAAACGCCACCCAGTTACAAATGACCTGCTTCCGCTAAAAGATGCGGACGCTATCAAGCGTGCTGTACAAAATCTGGTACGAACTAACCTAGGAGAAGTATTTTTTAACGATCTACTTGGCACTAGAATTACTGATTCCTTATTCGAATTGGCGACAGACGATCTAGTCCTGCCAATCCAAACTGAAATTGAGACTGTAATTACAAACTTTGAACCTAGAGTAAGTCTAACTGAGGTTATTGTTAACTCTCAACCCGATGAGAACTCTCTAGAAGTTGAGATTAAATACGCTATAGTTGGTTTATCAACGCCTCCTCAGACTGTCACTTTCATTCTAGAACCAACTAGACTCTAATATGGCATTAACTCAGTTTACCAATTTAAATTTTGAGGATATCAAGTCCTCAATTAAAGACTATCTGAGGGAGAACTCTAACTTCTCCGACTTTGACTTCGAAGGTTCTAACCTTTCGGTCATCATTAACCTGCTTGCTTATAACTCATATATCACTGCCTATAACACAAACATGGTGGTGAACGAATCGTTCATCGATTCGGCGACGTTAAGAGAAAATATCGTCTCACTTGCGCGTAACATCGGATACGTTCCTCGTTCTAAACGCGCAGCAGTGGCACAAATCGACTATCAGGTCTCTGGTATTGCCACATCAAACGCAACAGTGACGTTTGAACCAGGTTTGATCGCAAACTCGATCGTATCTGACAAGAATTTTCTATTCTCTATCCCAGAAAAATACGTATCTACTGTAGATAATGGTGTAACTGAAGGAACTTTGACCATTTATCAGGGTCAATACCTAGAAAAGAAGTGGACTGTTAATAATTCCCAACCAAATGCCCGCTATATTCTTCCAAATAGCGACATTGACACCTCAACTCTGCGCGTAAAAATCAAAGAAGACAGTGCTTCTACGACTTCTACCGAGTATAGACTTGTCGATAATATTATTGGCGTCACTTCTACGTCAAATATCTACCTAATCCAAGAAACAACCGACGAAAAATACGAAATTTTGTTCGGTGACAGTATTTTTGGTAAGAAATTGGAGTCAGGTAACATCATTGAGGCGTCTTATATCAAGACTGAGGGTAAAGAAGCGAACGGAGCATCGTTTTTTAACTTTGTTGGAACGATCAGTGACGAAAACGGCGCAAATATTTCGTCATTTTCTCCAAATATCTTCTCAAGGGTGCCTGCTGCTAACGGTGACGACATAGAAACCGTACAATCAATCAGAAATTATGCTCCAAGACGCTATGCTGCCCAAAACAGAGCAGTAACAGCGTCTGACTATGAAGCAATTTTGCCTTCTATCTACCCAAATATCGAATCTGTCAGTGCTTATGGTGGTGAGGACCTAAATCCTCCGCAATATGGTCGCGTTTTCATCGCTGCCAAACCAAGAAACGGTGCTTTCCTCGCAGAATCAACTAAAAAGCAACTTTTACAGTCTCTGAAGAGTTATTCTGTCGCCGGAATTGTTCCAAGTTTCGTAAATCTTAAGTATCTGTACGTTGAGGTTGATAGTTACGTCTATTATAACGCCAATTTTACGGGTGATCCTAATAATCTGAAAGCAGATGTCACTTCTGCGATTACTCAGTACGCTAGAAGCGGTGAATTAAACAAATTTGGTGGTAGATTTAAGTATTCTAACTTCACATCTCTAGTAGATGGTGTGGATACCTCTATCACATCAAATATCACGACTGTAAGAATTCGCAGAAACCTATCTGCCTTCATAAATCAGTTCACTCAGTATGAACTTTGTTTTGATAATGAATTCTTCCGTGGTAACGACGAGTATAACGTAAAATCTACAGGATTTAACGTTTCTAGTATCGAAGGTACAGTCTACCTTGCTGACAAAGTTATAGAAGGTTCTGATATTGGAAATCTATTCCTATTCAGACTCAATACTGACTCTGAACCTGAAATTGTTTCCACTAAATTTGGAACAGTCAATTATGAGACCGGTGAAGTACTTATAGATACTGTGAATATAACGTCAACGGTCCAACCTGACAATATTATTGAGATTCAGGCAATCCCAATGTCGAACGACGTTTTGGCACGTAAGGAACTGTATCTACAACTCGACGTTTCTAAGAGTAACTTCTTCATGAGGCAAGATGGCATCTCTTCAGGTGCTAATACCTCTGGAACTCGTTATCAACCACAATCTAGCTACCAAAACGGTAAGAAAACCAGATAACAGATGATCGAGACCTCCCTATCCCGTGTAAAAATCCACGAGGTTGTCCAAAGTCAGATACCTGAGTATATTGACTTTGAGAATCCTCTGTTTGGAGAATTTCTAAAGCAGTATTATTACTCCCAGGAATTCCAGGGTGGTCCGGTTGATATTGCCGAAAATTTAACAGAATATAAATCCTTAGACTTTCTTAACAAGGAGACTCTTACTGGGTTTACCTCGCTAACAAGTTATATTAATGGTGTAGACACCACCATTTACGTAGACTCTACAGAAGGGTTCCCTAATCAGTGGGGTCTATTTAAAATCAATGATGAGATCATTACCTATACTGGTATTGGGTCTACATCATTCACTGGGTGTGTTCGTGGTTTTAGTGGTATCGAGAAAAATGCCAAAACCAACGAACCAGAGCATCTAACCTTCACCATCAGTGGTGTTGGCACTCATGGTGCCGAATCTAGAGTAACAAATCTCAGCAACGTCTTCCTAAACCAGTTTCTGAAGAAACTGAAGACGCAAATTCTACCTGGGTTCCAAGAAAGGTTCCTAAACGGCAATCTAGACCAGTCTAACTTTATTAGACAGGCAAAAGACTTCTATAAGTCGAAGGGTACCGAAGAAGCATTTAAGATTCTCTTTGGTGCGCTATATGATAAGAAGGTTGAGATGGTTCAACCTCAAGAGTTTCTCTTCAGACCATCTGATGCTGACTTTGTAGTCAACGATGTTGTCGTTTGTGAGGTAATCAGCGGAGACCCCACTAAGATCGTCTCACAGACGCTTACACAGGGCAATGCGGGTGCTTCTATCTACGATGTAGAATCCATCATACTGAATAATCGCACATATTACAAAATTAGACTTTCTACCGATACTTTGGTGGGTAAGTTTGTTCCAACCAATAGAACTTACGCCACAAAGGGTATTGGTATCGGCGCGACAGTTCTCTACGTCGATTCTACAGTAGGATATGCCAAATCAGCATCTCTTGCTTACGATAATCAAACTGTAGAGTACACTGATAAAACTCTTACTGAATTTTTAAACGTTACCGGTGTAACAGCAGCGATTGGTATTGGTCAAACTCTAAACCAAGGAAATGTTGCGGTTTCTTATGAAGATGGGGACACTAACACTCCCGTAAAACTCCGTGTACTTAATTCTGTAACTGCCTTTGACGGATCTGGCGTAATTCAGGATTCTGGTACTCAAATTAAGATTAAGACTCTTGGCAAAAAGCAAGAAGACATAAAATTCCATTCTTGGATTCAAAATAGTGCTGTCAAGCATACTATTAGTACTTTTGCTCTCATTGGACCCAATAGTTACAGAATTTCTCTACTTGACGAGTCTTTCTATAATAGCGCCGATTTAATCGACGTTGTTGATGTAGATGGTAACGTTTTAGATGGTTCCATAACAAATATTATCGGTCTTAGGACTTTGGACATTAATTGTCCGACTCTAACTCCTGGTGCCACATACTTTATCCGTACCAAACTAAGAATAAACAAAGAATTTGTAGCAAACGTTCAGAATACGTATTCTGGCGATTCTTCGATTTTTGTAGCATCTAACAGTTTGCCACATTACGATATTGACCCACAAAAGCGTGTCAGATCGTTTACTGTTACCGGAGATACCATTGCAGTCCCCGATCACAACTACGTCAGTGGTGAGATCGTAATTTTCACTGGAAGTGCTGTTGGTCTTAATGCTGATCAACCATATTACGTCAAACGTGTTAATGGTAACCAGTTTAAACTTGCTCTGAGCGCCGAGAATGCTCGTAGGGATCAAGTCATCACAATTGACGGTTCTGGGTCTCTGACGCCCTTCCAGGTTGGTCTCAAGGACATTGGAGCACAGCAGTTGCTTCGCAAGTTTGATAATCCAACCCTAGGCAACAAAAAAGATGTTGTAGAACCTGGTGGCGTAGGTTTGTTCCTTAATGGTGTTGAGATACAATCCTCCAAGTCATCTGATCGTGTATATTACGGTTCTATCAATAATGTTTCAGTTCTAAACACTGGTGCCGGATATGATGTCATCAATCCTCCTAGATTGTCCGTACAGCAGTCTGGACACACTGGAGCGGGTTCTTCTGTCGTAGCACAGATTGCTGGACCAATTGTAGAGTTCCTAGTTGATACAGAAGGTCTAGACTACACGTCCAAACCCGATGTCAAGATCACTGGCGGTAATGGTCAGTGTACTGCTGATGCGAAGATGAAGTCTGTCTCGCATGAAGTGGAGTTTGACAGTTCTACTGTAGGTGGTATTGTAAACACATCAACTAACAAATTTGTATTTAAAACTGCTCATGGATTTAAGTCTGGTGAAGAAGTCATCTATTCCACGGATGGTACAACTACGATTGGTATCGGAACTACTCCCGGTAATCTGGTCAACCAATCAACTTATCGTGTCGTTAAGAATGATGACTATACCATATCCCTGGCGAGAACACAGGGAGACGCAGTGTTGGGTGTTGGGATTATTCCCCTCACCTCGTCTGGTGCTGGAATCCACAAGTTTAGTACTAAGATCCCCAGACTTAAGGTAGATAAAGTCAACGTTATCTCAAGTACAGACTTCTTTAACAGAGAAGTTACTATTCAAGAGACTAACGAGTTTGTTGATGTAATCACTGCTAAGAATCACAGATACTCTTCTGGCGACAAAGTTCGTTTTACTGGCAATGTTGCTGGACTGACAAGTGGCGACGATTATTATGTTATCAAAATCAATGAAGATCAGTTTAGAGTTTCTATCTCTACATCATTAACCTCATTTGTCAATCTAACGACCAGTTCTGGTACAGGTTCGTTTAACTATCCATCAATCGTTGTAGAAATTAAAGGTCAGCAAGGTATTAGCACTGCTGACGCTACAGCAACTCCTATCATAAGAGGTGTAGTTGACGGAATCAACGTAGTAACGTCTGGTGCCGACTTTGGTTCTCTTGTAATCAACGATAACTTTAAACCTGATGTCCGTGTTATTACTGGATCTCAGGCATCACTAGTCCCTGTTGTCATCAACGGTCAGATTGATTCTGTATCAGTCAAAGCTGGTGGTAAGGACTTCTTTAGTGTGCCTGACATTATCATTACTGGTGACGGTACTGGCGCTAGACTAAAGGCAAGAATTAGCGGTGGCAAGATTGTAGGTATCGATGTAATCAATAAAGGTATCAACTATACCCGCACCGGCACTACTATTGCCGCCAAAACTCCTGGTGAAGGACTTATCAGTAGCGCCAATCTGAAAGAATGGACAATCAACAATGTCCACAGATACGCCAAATTTGGTGATGTTGCGGATGATGATGGTTACTATGGCAACCTGAAGGTAGAGAAAAATAATCTTCCATACATCAATTACTATGCTTCGCGCAAACTACGGGAATATTTGGGTGATGATGGTGTAGAGCATTCACCAATTCTTGGTTATGCGTATGATGGTAATCCAATCTATGGTCCATATGCGCTGGTAGACAATGTACTCAAGTATCTTGAGTCAAGTTATGACGCCGTTGGCGGATCTAGACCAGATGGTCCACCAGTTGCCGACTACGATAAGGGTTTCTTTGTAGAAGACTTTGCATATCAGGAAGGTCTAGGTGATCTAGACGAGCATAATGGACGCTTTGCCGCAACACCAGAATATCCAAATGGTGTCTATGCGTACTATGTTACAGAGTCTAGCACTGTAGTAACAAACTCTAACAGTCCTTTTGCTAACCGCAGAGAACCATTGTTCCCATATGTTGTGGGCAACTCCTTCCATGCGGAAGTACAGGACTATAATCTACAGTTTACCTCCACTCAAGACAAACTACCTGCTGGTCTTGTAAGAAACACCAAGAAGCAGAATATTCGTGAGTATGAATTTATTAATGAAAACGCAAAGGGTAAGTTTACACCTTGTGTCATTGAGTCAACTTCTAGAGGTTCTGTAAAGAGCGTTAGTATTCTAGAATCAGGTAAGAACTATAACGTAGGTGACACACTTGCGTTTAATAGTGTAGGAACAGATGGATTCGGTGCTCTTGGTAGAGTAACCGATGTTGTGGGTGCTGCTGTCACAGTAATCACATCTACCATCGAAACTAATGAGAGGGTAGAACTATTTGCTGAGGGTAATACAGTAACAGGTATTGTTACCGTCGGTATTCATAGTTATGTCCCAGGCATCCCACTTAAAGTCTCTGGTATTTCTAGCACCATTTATAGTGAACTAGAGGGTACCTTTATCATTGATGTACCATTTGTTAGAAGTGGTCTCGGCACATCTCTGTTGGCAACCGGTCTAACCACAAATATTAGATTAACTGAGAACGTTGCTAAGTTCCAGGAGAATGATATTCTCCAGGTTGGTGATGAGCAAATGAAGGTTCTCATCGTTGATGTTGTCAACCAGAAAATCAAACTTGCCCGTGCTCAAAACAACACGGTTGGTGCTGCTCATACAAACCGCTCTGAGATCAAGCGTCTTGAGAAAATATTCACTTATAAAACCAAAAACCCAGTCAGCGTAGATACTCCTAAGAATATTGCTGAGTATTTTGATCCTGAGAACAGTATTGGTGTTGGTTTGACTGCTGGTGTCGGTATTGGCACAACGGTTTCTTTCATTAGTTCTGGGAACAGCAGTGTTAGTATCAATATACCAACAAAGGCAATTCGTATTCCAAATCACCGTTTTGTTCATGGTGATAAGGTTACGTATACTCCTAGTGGCGGTTCTTTCCTCCTATACTCCTTTGATGGTGCTAATACACATTTCCTACCAACAAACAACTTGTTTGTACAGAAAATTAGCAAAGATCTGATTGGTATTGTTACACAGGCATCTCAGATTGCTAATGTATACGATCGCGTCTATTTTAACGGCACAATCGGTATTGGTGACACCCATTCTTTCAGAACACAAAGACCTGTTGCTACAGCGAACATTACCAAGTTTGAGACGGTTGTTTCTACAGCATCCACTCACAAACTAGAAATAGGTGATGTAATCGACCTAACATTGGTCTCTGCTGCCAGCAGCACACTTAACATGGAATATGATGCTGCAACCAAGTTGGTCAGTATCGGTTCTTCTGCAAACCCACCAGTTTTTGTCACTATCGGTGATAAGTTGGTATTTGATACATCAGACCTTGATCTAACAGATACTGAGATCCGATTCTACGAAGATCCTAATTTTGTTAAGCGTTTTGTTGGAACTGGATCTTCTACGATCGAGATTGTCAATAATCTAGTTGCTGGAATCACATCTGCCAAAACTACGGTACATTTTACCGAGCAGATGCCTTCTGTTCTGTATTATAAGTTTATCTCGCTAAACGCGAACAAGCAAGTCGAGGTCAACACCGATGTAAAAGACTTTGGTAAGATCATTGTCAATCCAAGTGCTTTCTCTGGTAGACATTCTATTTCTACTGCAACAGCGCAGGAATTCCGTTATGTAACTCCTGGTGCTCCAGAAAGAGTTGGATACACTTCCGAGTCTGTTATTCAGTACACCACCAAATCTAATAACGTTACAGGTGGCGTCCACAGGGTCCTAGTAGAAGAGGGCGGTAGAAACTATAGGGATTTACCTAAAGTTGCTGTAGCGTCCACTACAGGGTCTTCTGCGGTCCTTTCCGTACAGTCTGACAGTATTGGCAATATTACTAAGACTAGAATCCTAGAATTTGGTTATGACTTCCCATCAGATGAGACTCTGAGACCAGAGGCATCTGTACCTGATGTTATTACTCTACGTGACAACTTTAGTCTTGAGAGCATCGGAATAACATCTACAGGATCTAATTACCTAACTGCTCCTAATCTGATTGTATACAATGAGACTATTGACAAAATTAACGACAGTGTAAATCTTATTACCACACTGAAGGGAACCAGTGTCAATGATGTCCATATTGTATCTGGTGGCGGTAATCTAACCAGTTTTGACAATCGTATCCTGGCAGTTAACAACACTAACGGTGTTGGCATCATTACTGCCACATATTCGGATCCTACGGTCACTCTAAGACTACAAACACCGTCTACAGGATTTACGACAGCGATTCCACTACCATTCGCTGTTGGTGATGAAGTATTTGTAGAAAACCTCGGTGTTACTACCGGCAATGGTTACAACTCTGCTGACCACAAATATAAGTTCTTCAGTGTTACTGGTGTTAACACAAACCCAGGTCTAGTCAACCAGGCAACCATTACTTTCGAAGTTGAGAAGGAACCAGGTCTTCATGACGGTTTGGAATTTGGTATTGTTACTAAAAAGCAAAATGTTGCTCAGTTTGAGGCAACTCTAACAGAAGGCGTCTTCTTTGCTGGTGAAGAAGTTTACACTGAAAGTACCACTACAAACATTGTTGCTGGTAAGAATAGTTCTACAAATATTATTAGAGTTGAATCAATTGTAGGGATCAACACTGGTGACAAGATTACTGGTAAGGAATCTGGTGCTTCGGGTGTTGTCAATAACCTTGTAGAAAACTCTGGACAGTTTACCGTTAATGCTGCTCTTGAGAAGCAGTATGGATGGGAGAAAGATACTGGTAAACCAAATGAGTTCCTACAGAGAGTACAAGATAACGATTATTATCAGCGTTTTGCTTATTCTCTAAGATCAGAAGTTGGTATAAGCAGTTGGAGTGAACCAGTTGACTCACTGGCACACATTGCTGGATTTAAGAAGCACAGTGATCTCCAAGTTGCTTCCACATCTTCTGTAAACATCGGTGTTGGTATTACCGTAGCAGAACAGGAAGCATCTTCAATTATCATCATTGACAATGAAGTAGATGTAAACTGCAAGTATGATTGGGACGCTGTTAGAGAACTAACGAGTGCCGACCAATCCAAGTCCGACAAGATTATATTCAGGGGAAATCAGTTCGGTGAGGCATTAATCTGCAACACCAACAGGGTTCTTGAGATTGATGACATCAGTCCTCAGTTCTACTCTGACCCAGACTTGAATAAGTCAGTACAACTAGATGTCTTTGAGGCATCTAATGTAAATGCCGTTAAGTATCACGCACAGATTGTTCTTGATGCTACTGCGGGTGTTTTGGTCAACGAAACTCAGTACTGTGAGTTTATTGTAAGTCATAATGGAAAGGTATCACTTATCTCTCAGTATGCTGATCTGTCAGATTCCTTCGACCTTGGTGATTTTACCGCAGATCTAACTAATGGTACTATAACAGTCTCATTTAATCCATATAACCCAACATTCATCTACGACATTACCTTCTACAAAGAGGTAATGGAGGAAGGTGTTGGTACAGGAACAACTTCTTATAAGAATATTGAGAAAACTGGTGTTTCTTCTTATTGTACAACTGCTACACCGCAGGTTATCCAAGCATGGAACGCCAGCGACTTCCGTTCTGGACACGTTCTTGTTTCTGTAGCATCGACAGATGAGAAAGAGGTCCTAGAGGCATCTTTCGTAGGTGTCGGAACCACCATGTTCTACAATGAGTATAACAAATTTAAGGAGGATATGGATCTTGGAACTTTTGAGATGGATATTACCGCTTCTCAAGAAATCCAAGTTAAGTTCACACCTACCGCTGGACTCGGTGTTACTGTATCGACTTTAGCGACTAAAGTTGGTATTGCCACCACTGTAGGAAGTATCGAAGGTTTGTTTGCGATTGGTGACGCTGCTTTGTCAGCAACTAGAACAGCAATCTCAAGCGACTCTTCTGCAACTCCAGGTGCTGTCACCATTTCGGATACGACTTATAACAACTATACTACCGTAAAATACTACGTTGAGATCAACAACATTACCAACAATGAATACTCTATCTTCCAGGTAGCAGCAAACTTGTATCAAGGTGATGCTAACTACAATAAGTTTGGTAATGTATCTACTGGAGCGACTGAAAGGCGTGACATTATCAATACAGCAGTAGCGATTAGTGCTCCTAATGTGTATCTACAATTTACTCCTAAGCAGAATACTGCTTATGAAGTGAGAGTGCATGAAGTTCGCATTGACAAACCTGATGATGTTAATGATGATACTCTCATCAACCTGTCCTAAATAGCAGAAAACTGGAATAGATGTCATTTCAGATTGGTTCTATCAATAAAAAGTTTAACGCTGAATCGGACTCCTTTAGGCGTTCTTTCAAGTTAACTCATAAGGATGACCCAATCTTCCACAAAGAGTTTGATGGGTCTAGCACCACCGACGTTCTAGTTGGTGGTGATACCTTTGTTGTCAATAATCACTTCTTTGTAACTGGTGAGCAACTACAATATACATCGGATGTTACCCCGATTGCTATTGATAGTTCTAGTCCTGGGGTCGGTGGTGGTACCACACTACCACAAACAGTATTTGCAGTAAAAACGGCAGAAAATAAATTTCAAGTAGCAGCAACGAAAGCACTTGCTCTGACCGGAGGTATCATTAATCTAACTGCGGTTGGATCAGGAACCACACACAGTTTTACAGCGAGAAAGCAAAATACTAAGTGTATCATTGCTCTAGACAATATTATCCAGTCCCCAGTTTATGAAAGAGTTGGTGCTGGAACTACTCTAGACCAAATTCTAAACAGAGTTATCTCTTTACATGATGTTGGCACGTTTAGAGCATATGATCTTCTAAAGATTGATGATGAGATCATGCGTATCCAAGTTGTTGGATACAATGGAAGTGCCAATGATGTATTTGTTGACAGAGCATGGTTGGGTACTGAGCAAAATGTTCATGTCGTAGGTTCTGAGGTCAAATTCTTACAGGGTGACTATAACATTATTGACGATACCGTCACTTTTGTAGATACTCCTTTTGGTGGGATTAGAGAAGACCTAAGATTTTCTGATTCTGAAGTTAATGTTACTACCGATAGTTTTAGTGGTATTAGCGACTTCCTCCAAACAGGATCTCAAGTAAAACTTAGATCTATTAACCCACCAGAACCACTACAGGGTAATAGAGATTATTTCATCATTAAGAACGCAATAAACAACTTTAGTTTTGCGGATACAAAAGGTGATGCTCTAACTGGCGTTGGTATTACCTTGACCAGTGCTGGTATTGGCACACATAGAGTTGTCTTTGTTGATACTGCTAATGGCAGTTCTTTCCAAGGCAGATCATTCATCAGAAGTGACTACACTGGAAATATTATCATTGACGACGTTGCTCAGAACTTTACTGGCATCGCAAAGACATTTACAATCCGCCAGAACGGAACTGATATCACTGGAATCACCACTGATAATGGTGCTATTCTAATAAACAATATTTTCCAAAAACCAGAAATCGATTACAACTTTATCGGTGGTTCTGCTACTGGTATTACATCTGTCGCTTTTACAGGGAACGCAACAAACACTGTAAGTTTATCAGATGTAAACGCTAATAAACTGCCAAGAAAGGGTCAAATCGTTTCTGTTGCTAGCACTCAAGGATATGGATATCAACCCAGACAGACCGGAATCGGAACCGCAGTGGTCAGCGGATTTGGAACAGTCACTGTTGCTATGGGATTCACTGGCAGCGGATATAGAAATCCTCCAACCACTTATAGAGTTTTTGTCGATGGCGGAAATCCTACGACTGGCGCTGCTGGCACATTTACTGTCGAAGGAGGATTCGTAAAAGATATCTTTATGAGTCCTGTTGGTGTGGGTTACACCTGGACTGACGTTCCACGTCTTACCATTGATGAACCTGTAGGGTATGATGATTTTCAGTTAATTTCTAGTTCTACTGGTGTCGGTGCTTCTGTGACCGTAGAAGTTGGTGCTGGATTGAGTATCCAATCATTTACACTTAACAGTGTTGGATATGGATTTACTATTGGTGAGCAACTAAGTATCGCTGGTATTCCAACAAATACTGGTATTGGCACCACTTTCCGTAATGCTATTTGGACAGTAACTAATACTCAGGATGATGAGTTTGCTGGTTGGGTATTTGGTAAACTACAAATTCTAGACGATTTCTCTTCTGAGTTTGATGGCAGAAAGACTGTCTTCACTATTAAAGAGAATAATATTCCTGTAAGTATTCAGGGTGGGACATCAGTACCTATTGATGTAGAATTTAATCTATTAGTATTTCTAAACGATACACTACAACAACCAAATGTATCGTATGTGTTTGATGGTGGTACTCAAATTGAGTTTACAGAACCACCTGTATCGGGTACATCCATGCAGATTATGTTATATCGTGGAACTGACTCTGATGTATCTACTGAAGGTTCTCTGAATACGGTAAAGATTGGCGATACCTTGAAAATTATGAAGGATCGTAAACAGATTACACCAGTTACTCAGTTAAATCGTGTAGTTACTGCTCTTACATCCAGAGATACTCTAAGAACCAACGTATATACTAATGAAGGCATTTCTAATCAAACATCGCCACTCCGCCCAGTCATCTGGTGTAAGCAGCAGGATGACAAATTTATTGAGGGTAGGGTTGTAAACAAATCAAGACCCGAATATGCAGCAGCAGTCAGACCATCCGCCCGCCTCATTCAAAGTGTGGGTACTACAGACAATACGTACTACACTGGTGGCGGTAGCCTTGTTTTTAGTAAAACGGAGGCACCAGATACTACGTCCTTTGCGATCCAAATCATTGACGAGGACAAAAACAATACAGGATTTGGTACAACTACGTTCATCAATCCAGTTGAAACTGTATCAGGCATTACTATCGCAGGTGACGAAGGTATTATCACTGGTATCGGAACTACTGCGGGAGGAATCCAATTCAACTTCCACATCCCACTAGATTCTCAACTAAGAGTTAATGAATTTGGTGGTATCCTCAAGACCGGTATTGCTACAGGTGACTATTTCCTAGTTACTCGTTCTAATATTGGTAGTGGTGTTACTGCTCTTTCTCAAGATCGTACTGTTGCGATTAGTTCCTGTTCTGACTTCGTAGATACTGTGTTCCAAGTTGGACATATTGAGGATATTACTCCGGTAGGAACAGCATCCTCAATGAGGATCCACGTAAACGTAGAGACCGGTCACGGTCTTAACTTCACCGGTCTAGGGTCTGGTGTTGGTAACTACTATGGCGACTTCAGTTGGGCAAGATTTAGTTCTGGTTCCAGAACCGGTCTAGCGTTCACCTGTAACACGTCTGATGGTCTAACTGGACTGTCTACTGCGCCTACAATTTTTAGATCTACAAATCTATCCATAGATTACTCCTAAATAACAAAAAAAGTCTAGAAGAGAATGCCAGCGATCATTACTGATCAAATCAGGGTGTTGAATGCATCTAACTTTGTCAGTGGAATTTCTACCACTGATAGTAGTTATTATGTGTTCATTGGTCTTCCTAACGCGACTGATGTAGAAGCCGACTGGAATACTAATACTCCTGCTCCGATCGACAACTTTGACGATCACGACGATATCTATGATACCTTGATTTCAGCGAAGAAGATCGCTGCTGCTGACACACTGCGTGTCATCCGTAAGATCTCCTGGATTACAGGTACCATCTATGAGATGTACCGTCATGATTATGATATCAATAATCCGTCTCCACAGACGAATTCGTCGAGTTTGTATCAAACAAACTATCATGTGATGAACTCGGACTTCCGAGTTTATGAGTGTATTTCGAACGGCGCAGATCCTTCCAACAGCGGCAAGGGCATCGCATCGCTAGAAGAACCCACCCACACTGATCTACAACCACGTCTAGAAAGCGACGGATATGTTTGGAAATATCTCTATACAATTAAACCAGGTGATATTGTCAAATTTGACAGTGTTGAGTATATTCCTGTTCCTTCCAACTGGAGCAGCAATACTGACGTATCAGACGTTAGAGATGCTGCTGTTGAGGGTAAGATTGAGACAGTTGTAATTAAAGACACAACTAATGCCTCATATCAGTTTAGTGGCACTAAAAACAGTGTTCCTATTCGTGGTGATGGTCAAGATGGTGAGGCATCAGTCACTTTTGTAAACGGAAAACCAACCGCAGTTCAGGTAACAAATGGTGGGACAGGTTATACTTTTGCTACTCTTGATCTTGATAGTGTTGTAACGGGTTCTAACGCAGTATTTGATGTCATCATTCCTCCTCCTGGTGGACATGGTGCTAACATCTACCGTGAACTAGGTGCTAGCAAGGTTCTAATTTATTCCAGAATTGAGAACTCTGACACCACAAATCCAGATTTCCCAACTGGTAACCAGTTTGCTCGTATTGGTGTTATCAAGAACCCCGAAGTTCATGGTACCACGAACCTACTGACTGCTGCAAGTGCTTCCGGCGTTTATGGTATTCGTCTAGCAGGTGCTGCTACAAGCACGATGAGTGTTGCCGTAGATGGTGAGATAACTCAAACCATCGGTATTGGTTCTACTGCCATCGGTAAGATTATTTCTTACGATCCAGTAACCAAATTCCTACGTTATTGGCAAGATAGAGACCTTGCAACTAAATCCGCTACTGGTCAAATCCCCACTTATGGATACCGTCTAAATAAATTTACGAGCACTCCAGGGACAGGTGGTAGCGTCAACATCGTTGTCACAACCACGACTGGAACCGAAACAGTCGGCATTGAGACCACCTTTACTGGTGTGTCAACCTCTGTGAACTCTAAGACTTACTATTTTGGTCAGTCTATTACTGATGGTCTTGCCTCGCCCGAGATCAAAAAATACTCTGGTGATATTATTTACGTTGACAACAGACCTGAAGTAACCAGAGCTTCTAATCAAAGAGAAGATATCAAAATCGTCCTAGAATTCTGACATGCCCCAGAACACCAACCTAAACGTCAACCCCTATTTTGACGATTTTGATCCGAATAAAAATTTCAATAGGGTTTTATTTAAACCCGGAACTCCGGTTCAAGCAAGGGAACTAACTACCTTACAGTCTATCCTACAGGATCAGATTGAGAAATTTGGTAGTCATATTTTTAAAGAAGGATCCATGGTCATCCCTGGATCTATTAATTATGATGAGAGATATTATGCTGTTAAGGTAGAATCTGCGTTTTTTGGTGTTCCTGTAGAACTATACCTAGACAAAGTTATAGGTCTAAAAATTCGTGGTAAGCAGTCTGGCGTAACTGCTGTTGTTAAGAAAGTCCTTACTGCTGCTGAGTCTACAGAAGACGTAACAACTCTTTATATTAAGTATCAAAAGTCTAATGCCGAAGATTTTGAGACTCAAAACTTTACAGATGGCGAGAATCTGGTAACTGAGGCAGACTTTAGTTATGGAACAACCACAATTGAGGCGGGTTCTGACTTTGCTACTTGTGTTTTAACCAATGCCACTGCTACTGCCAGTGCTTTCGCTGTTGAGGAAGGTGTATTCTTTGCAAGAGGTGCCTTTGTCCAAGTTGAGTCTGAAACTATCCTACTTGACCAGTATACAAATACTCCTTCATATCGCGTTGGATTCCAAGTAGTCGAAGAAGTTGTAACTGCTGTAGAAGACGACAGCCTATACGACAATGCTGCTGGGTTCTCCAACTTTACCGCACCTGGTGCGGATCGTTTAAAAATTAATCTAGTTCTTTCTAAGAAAGCACTTGACAATTTCCAAGATCAGAACTTTATTGAACTCTTCCGTACTAAAAAAGGAGAGATCAAAAAGATTGTAAAGAATACGGTCTACAGTGAAATTGCCAAAGAACTAGCACGTAGAACTCACGACGAGAGTGGCGACTATTATATCGAGCCATTCCTAATCGAGGCAGAGGAAACACTAAACGACAGACATTCTCAGTTTGGTGCTTTCTTCTCTAACGAACAAACTGATGATGGAAATAATCCTACTAAGGATATGGTTTCTATCAAAGTTGGTCCTGGCAAGGCATACGTAAAAGGTTTTGAGGTAGCAACCTCTGGTTCCATCTACGTTGATGCTAACAAACCAAGAGAAACCAGACTAGTAGAAGCAGAAAGCGTTGCTTTCCAGGCAGGTAACTTAGTTCGTGTAAACAATGTATACGGAGGTGCTAGCGTAGGCATGGCGACTACAGGGTATGTTGATCTCCGTAGTCAGCGCCTAGGTTCCGATAGGGATGCAGCAGCAGGTCAATCTGTTGGTCGTGCTAGAGTCTATGATTATAAACTTTCTGCTGGTGCATATGTAGACGCTTCATCTACTTTTGACCTCTTCCTGTTTGATATCCAAACAGACACAGAAATTACTCTAAACGAAGAACTATCACTCTCCGCACCTGCCTTGGTAGAAGGCAAGCGTTCTGGTTCTAGAGGTTTCCTACGTTCTCAAAGTGGAACAACTCTAACACTACATCAAACTGCTGGTCAGTTTATTGTAGATGAACCCATCGCTGTCGATGGTGTAGATAATGGTAGAATTATTACCGCAGTAAAAGAATTTGACATCACTGACACCAAGTCTATTCGTCAGGAAGTCGGTGTTCAGACCTTTAGTGCTGACACCGTTCTAGAAGAAAGAAAGAGATATTCTCAACAATTTAATTTTAACTCTACTACAGTAACCAGTACTTCTGGTAACTGGTCTGTAGGCATTAAGGAAGGAGATATTATCTCATATGTCAGTGGTAATGGTGGAACTAGATTTAACCGTGTTGCTTCTATTGCTACCGGCGGAAATAGTTTAACTGTTGCTACAGTTGAGGATGTTGCCGGTGTATGTGATGGTGATCTACCTGGTAATGTAAACGTTGCTGGTATCAGTGTTGTATCACCAAGACTACGTGGATCTAGAAGTGGTTATCTCTATGCTGAGATGCCACAGAGGTTTATTGAGTCTGTAGATCTAACTCGTTCTGACATATTTGTTCGCATAGAATACCGTGGCAGAAGCACTGATGGTTCTGGTCAAACTTCTCTACCATCACTAAGCGGAACCGACTTCATATACACTCCATTTGACGAAGAGCGTTATACAGTTCTATATGAAGATGGTACCGTCGAACCACTAACGAGTGATCAGTTTGTTATTACCAGTGGTGGTAAAAGTGCTACTCTTTCTGGTCTAACTGTCAGCGAATCTAATGTAGTTATTGTAACAACACAACAAAAGAACAAGGTAACTGCTAAGAACAAGATTCTAAGTCGCTGCCAGAGCCTGATTGTTAATAAGTCCAAGTATCAATACTCTGGTATTAGCACTGCTAATCAGGACGGACTAGATTACAACAATGCTTATGGTCTACGTGTTCAGGATAGAGAAATCTCTCTAAACACCGCAGATGTAGCAAGAGTTCTTGCGGTATTCGAATCTTCTTCTACTGCTGACCCAATCATTCCTAGCATCACGCTAACAGGTCTAAACGGTCCAAATTCTGACAATACCGATTTAATTATCGGTGAGCAGATCATCGGTAATGTGTCTGGTGCTTCTGCTACGATCTTGGAACTAGATGGTTCTAACGGTATTCGTATTGTCCAAGAGAACCCTGAAGTATTTGTCAAAAACGAAGAAGTAACGTTCACAGAAAGTGGTGTTGTTGCTAAAATTAGTTCTTCCTCCGTTGGTGATAAGGAAGTTACCGCAAGTTTCATGCTTGATGGTGGTCAACGTCGTGAGTTTGTTGACTTTGGTAGACTTGTAAGAAGACAGAATGCTGCTGAACCATCCAGAAAACTCAGAGTATTCTTTGATAAGTTTGTTGTCGAGTCTGATGATAGTGGTGAAATTATTACCGCATCTAGTTATAGTGCTGATGTATACGATATGGTTCCTGGGTTTAATGGTATCAAAAACACTGATGTCATTGACCTAAGACCTCGTGTTGCCGATTATGGTGGTAGTCTATCGCCGTTTGAGTGGTCGTCTAGAAACTTTAGTTCTAACGGTCAGTCCATTCCCAATATCTTAGTAAGTGATGAGAACATCACATTTGATTATAGACATTACTTGGGTCGTGTTGACAGACTATTCCTCAATAGAGATATAACATTTACTCTTGTAGAGGGCACACCTTCTGTTGCTCCTACTGCCCCCGAAGGTATAACAGGTTCCTTCGAACTTGCTGAGATCACATATGCTCCATATGTTTTTGATGTAAATCGCGATATCAACATTGAGGATAGATCCAATAGACGTTACACGATGCTTGACATCGGTAACCTTGAGAACAGAATCGAAAATCTAGAGACTGTAACTACACTGTCTCTACTCGAAGCAAAGACACAAGCACTAACTGTCAAAGATCCAGACACTGGACTAGACAAGTTTAAGACTGGTTTTGCTGTTGATAACTTTGGTTCATTCAATCTTGCCGATAAGACCGTTCCATCACTCAATTATAACATTGAGAATGGCACCATGGTTCCTCGTGCCAACTTTGATAGTGTAGACCTTCTAGTTGGTTCTGAGTCACTTATCGGTCTAAACGGAACTCCAGATCCTACAGGTGACGTATTCTTTGCCACTGATATTGGTTCTCCAAATCTAAGAAAGTCTGGTAATCTTGTTACCATGAACTACACTGAGGTTGAGGACTTTAATCAACCATTCGCCAGTAGAGCGGTAAATGTAAACCCATTTGATGTTGTTACCTGGGCAGGTAAGATGTCACTAAATCCTGCCGAGGATTACTGGGTAGAAAGAGAATTTATAACTGTTGATGGTGGATTTGGTGAAACTGAGGTTATCACTGAAACATCTGCTGTTCCAAAACTAAGATCTCAGAATATCGAGTTCGTTGCTACAAGACTCAAACCATCTACTAAGATGAACGCTGAGTTCTCTAGCAAGGATATGTCAAATAACAGAAAACTTGCTATTCCTAAACTACTAGAGGTATCCCCAGTCAAGGGTGCATTCCAGGTTGGTGAGACTGTACGAGGCGAAGGAAGCAACGCAGAGATCAAATTCCGTCTTGCTTCTCCCAACCACAAGGACGGTCCTTATAATGCTCCTGTAGCATTCTTTAACACCAACCCATACAATAATACTGGTATTTCATCATCCTACAGCGATACCACAACACTACTAAACATCGATACTAAGAGTTTGACTCAAAAGTCAAATGAAACTTTCTATGGTCGTGTCGTTAAGGACATGAAACTGATCGGTGAGACCAGTGGTGCTGAGGCAACTGTCGGCGAAGTTCGTCTAGTTTCTGACGAGACCGGTGCTCTAGTTGGATCTATTCATATTCCTCCAACAGATCCAAACTTCTCAAATGGTACCAATCTAGCAGAGGTAACCGCAAAACGTAGTAACATTCCTGGTATTCCTACCAGTAGAGCAAGAGCAAACTTTACATCTAGTGCTGACTTGATCGTAGAAACTACGATTATTAGGAGACCACCTCCACCGCCACCACCACCACCAGCACCACCAGAACCTCCAGAAGAGAACATGGACACTGGTGACCCGCTAGCACAATCATTTGTAGTGGACGAGCAACCTGGCATCTTCATGACATCTGTAGATCTCTTCTTCGCTACGAAGAGTGAGAATCTTCCTGTTATGGTAGAAATTGTGCCTGTTGTAAATGGATATCCATCTATGACGGTTCTAGGATTTAAAGTTCTAGATGCTGTTGATGTCAAAGCATCTTCGGATGGTAAAACACCAACAACGTTCATATTTGATTTCCCAATATATCTTGAAACTGGCGAGTATGCTTTTGTAATCAAGGCAGATACTCAGGATTACAACTGCTGGATCGCTCGTATGGGTGAGGAAGACATCTCCACCAAGGATCTTCCAGAACTGCAAAAAGTCATTATTAATAAGCAACCTTCAATAGGTTCTCTATTCAAGTCGCAGAACGCTTCTACGTGGACTGCTTCTCAACTGGAAGACCTCAAGTATGTTGCCCGTAAAGCGAAGTTTACGACTGGTGAAGGAACACTGAAGATGTTTAATCCTCAGTTAGATTCTGAAAATGATAAGTATCTACTAGAACCCAATCCAATTGAGATCTTCTCTAAGAAGGTAACATTGGGTCTGTCATCTTCTGTTACTAACGAATTTGTAGTTGTTGGTAGTGAGATTAAACAGTCTGGTAGAACCTCCTCAGGTTTTGTTGAGGCAAAACTGGGTCCTGTCGCTATCGGCGGTACAGGACTAAACATCACTAATGCTGGTCTAGGTTATCCCAATGGTGCTGGTCAAGCGATCACATTCCAGACTCAAACTGGATCTGGTAGTGGTCTAACTGGTATCGTAACTGTAACCGGTGGAACAGTTGATAACGTAAGCGTCAACGCAACTGGCACAGGTTATGCTGTGGGTGATACCGTAACTGGTACGATTGGTGCTGATGGACTGGGCAGAAGTCTAGTCTTGACGGTTGGAGTTGTCACTTCCACCAATAGTTTCCGCCTAACGAATGTAACTGGTCAGGACTTTAACACGTCTTCTGATTTGCAACACGTTCCTACTGCTGGTCCTGCTGCTGGTATTGCTTCCGCAATGACCAACATCAATCCTACTACGTCTACAATCAACAACAATGAGTTTGATGGAACACACTTCCGTGTTCAGGCGCGTAACCACGGTATGCACGCTGCTAACAATACTGTAAAAATTGTTGGTGCTGTTGGTGATCAGATTCCAACAACAATTACTGTTGGATACGCCGCAAGTTCTATCGAGAACATTAGTGTTGGTAATAGTGCCACCTTTAACTTCTTTGAGGGTGCTCAGGTAACCGCCGACAATCCTGGTTATGCTTTAATCAACAAAGAGATTGTTGCTTACACGGGTGTTGGTAACAATGTACTAACGGGTATCACAACTCGTGGTATTGACGGCACACTTTCTCAGTCTTACACCACTGATACTGAAATCCAAAAGTATGAGTTTGGTGGCGTATCTCTAAGAAGAATCAACAAAGAGCATAACTTCGCATCGGTAACCAACTCTATCGATAGTAAGATTACTTTGGATAATTATTACCTCAAGATTGAGGGTAATAAAGTATTCACCAACTCTGGTTTTGGTGGTGGTAGTAAAGTGAAGGCATCTAAGAACATTCAGTTTGAGTCCATCACTCCACACCTAAGAAACATTACTCCAGAAAACACCACGATGTCTGCTAGGGTTAGAACAACCTCTGCTACTAGTGCTGATGGTTCTGAGATATC
>Ga0181412_1000279_pt1 | contig 22323 bp, 42 predicted proteins | sample 35SPOviralmetaG_FD_130113 | JGI IMG/M metagenome (GOLD analysis project Ga0181412, IMG submission 130113) | Marine viral communities from the oligotrophic San Pedro Time Series (SPOT) site, San Pedro Channel, CA, USA - 35 SPOT_SRF_2012-08-15 | ecosystem: Environmental > Aquatic > Marine > Strait... | reverse complement strand
GGAATTACTCAAGAGAAGCCAAACGAGTACCAAGAAGACGAAGACGAATACACACCGTCACCAACATGGGGCAAGATCATGCGTGCCAAGCCCATGACCAACACAAATTACAATGATGATTTAGAGGATGATGTCCATGAATGAACCAGAGGTTCAATTCTTTTTTCTTACTCTTTTGTTTGTCTGCGTGGCAATCTTTTCGATTATTTTGATGAAACTTACTGGAGATGACAATGAAACCAAATAAAGATTATTATGAACTTCGTCTGTCCGCCGATGAACTGCGAATGATTGACCAGTCTCTTTCGCGTGGACCCATTGACAAAGACAGTGAAGATGATTACAATCGTCTTCGTTGCTTGCTTTCCAAGCACGTCGAAGTGTCGGACATTGTGGATGGCACGCTCCCTGAACCCCCTGTAGAGGCTCAACTTTTATGAATTTCATGCAACCTTCAACTTTTCAGATCTCTGATCGGATCGAAGCGATTCGAATGTTTGTGACATTTTTTCAATATGAAGATCCGATGTCAGATTCTTTTCTTGAAAATGCGTTACCTGCGGCAAAAGCCTGCAAGTGGATTGGAAAAAATCCGAATGCGGTGTTGCCATCGTTGTCGAACACCGAGTGTGATAAACTCGTCGAGATGGTGAATCAAGTTGCGGATCGCATGGAACAATACAAGAACGATCTTTTACAAAAGTTTGATCAACCGGAGGAAGATTACAATGAATACGAGTAAATTGAACAATCTCAACATGGGACACCGTATCGGTGTGAATCATGAAAAACAACCCTCACTTTTTCTGTGGGGTGTCGATTGCGTAGATGCCGAGTGTGGCTTTACAAAAGATGACCTAAATAATTTTATCGAGTTCCTTGAGGAACAACGTGATATTTTGAATACGCGAGATGCACAACAAAAATGGTTGTTCGGTCGCCAAGAGCATTTTGAAACTGTAAAGGATGTAAACAATGCCACCAAAGAAAATTGATATTACCGCAGAAGATTATGCAATGCTTCAACCCACGGGTGATCGCATTTTGTTGAAACGCGATACTGGCGAGGAGAAGACCGACGCTGGGATCTGGTTTGCCAAAGAACAAAACCGTCAAACCGGAACCGTCATTGCCGTTGGTGATGATGAAGTTTTTACAAAAGAAAATGCAAGAATCAAGCCCGGATGTAAAATTTATTTTATGGAAGAAGCATATGTTCCTTTGGGCGATTACATGCTCATGAAGGCAACATCGGTTTTGGGAGTCTTCTCAAAAGTCGCTGCAAAGTAATTTGACTTCGGCGTTTGCGGTGCTATACTTGAATGGTCTAAACGAAAGGAACCTCATGACCATCTTTATGAATTGGACAAAATCACTTTTTGAATTTCTCAGTAATCGGTTTACGCTGATTGGAATTGTAATTGGAATAATTCTTTTTTCATTTCCAGTATCTCGATTCTTTCGTTTATCAACTTTTGACTTTGGATCAGAAAGAAAGATTCGTATTGCCTCAACACTTAGCGATTCTTTCAAATCAATCTCAGAGTTGAATACACTTCGGGTTTCAATGTCCGGAGTCGTGGAAGGAATTGACGAATCGTTCTGGGGAGATAATAAAGTTTTGATTGTTGCCCAAGGGTACGCAGTCTATGGAGTTGACCTATCGACTGCAAATATTATTGTGAATCCAGAAAATGTTACAATTACAGTCAATGAACCTGTAATGAATGAAGCATTTATTGATATGCAAGATTCGTACGTTTATGAAAATGAGGTCACTGGTCTACGTACACATGATGCAAGTGCATCTTTGATGAACGACACTTGGAAGAGTGCGCAGGATCGTATGATCGAACTTTCATTGCACCCACGAAATCTTGATATGGCAAAAAGAAATCTTGAAGTTTTGATTCAAGGTTTGGTAGAACCTCATATCAACGAAAGAACACTTATTGTTGAATACCGTACAACCATCGCTCAAGGATTTTCTGAAATCGAGGGTTGACACAGATCCGTGCCGATGTACAATGGCACATGTAAAAGGGAACGAAGGCTGGCGGCAGAGTCTTCTTCCTTCTCACTTTGAACCTGTCGTTACTAATGGAGTTTATTATGCAAAACAGCAAGTCCCGTCAAATCATTCGTTTCCTTGGCTCGGGCAAGGATCTCACCACTTCCCAAATCCAACGTCAGTTCGGCATCTCTAACGTGTCGGCTACTATGTCTCGTGTTCGCTCTACTGTTGAGCAGTACGGCAACTGGCGTATGGTGTCCAACCCACTCAAGAACGGTAACGGTCAACGCTACTCTATGAAGCGTGTTGTCCTTGCCAATCCTATGATTGACGTTACACATGTCGAGTCGGCACTCGCCTGATTCAATAGTTGCTGAGGAGGCAGGAAACCTCGGCAACGCTCATCGCAGCCGATTCTGGAAACAGAGTCGGCTGTCTTTCCGAAAGGAGACAATTTATATGGCTGGAAAAGGCGATTCGTATCGTCCCGTAAACAAAAAGAAATGGGAAGAAAATTGGGAAAGGGCTTTTGGTGCTAACACCCGGAAAAGAAACACACAATCAAATGCAAAGGGCTTATCTAAAGGGAAAACGAAACCCCCTGCCCGTGACAAGCATTGACGTTACACAATGGATACAGAAAGGATTCAAAAATGAACGAAGTAAAATTGGTACGATTGGTAAGCGGCGAGGAAGTTCTCGCCAAGATTGAAAACGTAGACGGTGGGGTATCTTTTGATAAACCACATCTTATTATTCCAACCCAAGGCAAGGGTATCGCACTCATGCCATGGTGTCCATACTCTACGATTCAGGAAGATGGCGTGACGGTCCCGACAGAAAAGATCGTCTTCATCGCTTCACCTCACGCTGAATTGGCAAAGGAATACACCACGATGGCGACAGGTATTGAAATGCCTACCGCTGGTGATGTTGCTGGTGTCATCGGTTCACAACTTTTGACGGAGGAATGATATGGCACGTGCAGCACTCGCAACAGGACTGAAAAGTGGTATCACATCAGTAGGTAAACCACGAAGACCCGGAAAGAAGAAGTCTTGGTCAGTTAGTGGTAGAGGTAAAACTTCTCGTTCAGGAAATGGAAAGAAGTTACGCTTTTGAAAATTGGTCGCGTAGCATAATTGGATAATGCAACGGACTTCTAATCCGTAGATTGCAGGTTCGAGTCCTGCCGCGACTGTTTATAAACAAAAAGGAGTTTATTATTATGATTTCAAAAATTTGTTATGGTTTAGGTTTTGTATCGATTGGTCTTTCTATTCTGTCATATGGTTCTTACGGAATTGATATGGCGACCTACATTGGTCTTTGGGTTCCGTCATTTTTCTTGGTTGGACAATACTTTGAAAAGAAGAACTAAATGCCAAATAGTAAACAAATTTCTGCAAAACGAAAACATCGTAAAAGAAAACTTAGAAAACTAAATATTCGGAATGATTGGATTGCTCAGGCTGACAAAAGAAAAATGAAGCAACTTCACAAACAGGGCTTGCTTCCTAAATGTTTCTGGCCTACAATTGGAGTATGAAAAAAGCAGTCTTACTTTTTGGCGTTATTTCTTGTGTTTCCGGCTGTCAGTATGCCGGAGTGAACACTACGGATAAGTGGATAAGCATGCCCGGAACGTATCGATATGACCAATACGGAAATCGAATTTGGCATGAGGACAAAGGGTACTACACAGCCACGGGTGAGTTTGTTGAAACAGCCCCGCCAAAAGGTGAGCCTAATTATTACGAACTGTCTGACGAAGAAAAAAAGAAATTTGAAAGGAATCAGAACAATGAAGGTTGAAAACAAAAACGCACATCGTGCAGCGGACAAACATTACTTTTTTGCAACACACGTTCGGGATGGTGACGGGGGCGGCGATGATGTCGTGATGCTTCTTCTCACTGACAAAGAACTTGAGCGTGCCGCAAAGCGTGCTGAAAAGAACAAGGAAGATTTGCCGAAGCATTTTGCAATCATTCAAGGTCGCAGCGAAGAAGAGACAATTCTTCTTGATGACAAAGACGTTGCACAGCCAAAGAAGTCGGGTGGTTTCTTTAGTTGGTTGATGGCGGGAGATTGATATGCACACTGTAGAACACACTGACGATAACGGTAACGTTCGAAAACTTCTTTTGACTGATGCTGAGTACGAAGCGAGTCTTCATCGGGCACAAGAAAATCCCGGAGATCTGAAAACACAAAAATTGCGTGAAGTTACGGGTGAACCCAATCACAATGAACCAAAGCGAGATCAACTCAATGGCTGATGATTACAAATGGCGTGCAGATGTTACGATTGAATTAGAATTCTATGATGATCGTGATACAAAGTTTATCAAAGAAACCCACGAATGGTATTCCTCTTCGCGTGACGAAGAAGAAGCGTGGATGGAGTTTGTTGAAAGCAAAGACTCCGAAGTTATTGATGCAAATATCTCATATGAACAATGGGAACATGAAAACTTAGTATTTCTTGGAGAAGAAACAAATGGCTAAACGCCAACTCGATCAATTTGATTTAGAAGCCGAACGCGAAGGGTCTGCTGTTCGTCGGCACACCGTGGTTCGTTCGGCTTGGGGTAAAGGTACAATCAAGTCTCGCCGTGGACGTAAAGACGCGGAGGCTGCAATCGAAAGACGAACCGTCAAAAGTTATTACACAAGGAGCGTATGATGGGAATGATGCTTTTTGCATTGGGTGGATTCACATTTGGTTTGATCTTTGGCGTATGCCTTGGGTCCGGGTTCGTTGATACTTACTGGAGATAATGATGAATTGTATTGATTGTGGAAACGTGATTCCCGCTGCTCGTCTTGAGGCTGCTCCCGGCACTCACCATTGTGTGAAGTGTGTGGACAAGCACATTCCCGAGCGTAAGGGATACATGATTTACGGTCACAAGACCGCTGGTGAAATCGTGATGGCGACAGGCAGTGAAAACATCCGTCGTCTTGAGCGTGAATATTTTCGGAGTCGATAATGGCATACGGAATCTGGTGTATAAAACTAAACAAGTGGATGATTGATGGTTATGATCAAAAAAACAAACCAATTGTTTCACTTTTCAAACTTCGCAGAGAAGCAGCGAATGAGTGTGATATTCTGAACCGAGACTGGTACAGACATCCACGAGCGGGAATGAAATTCAAACTAATTGAAGACTACATTCCCAAGCCTTATCGTAAGGCAAGAAGAAACACAACTAAATAACACGGAGTTGCCTAAGTTGGGACTCCACGTTTACTCGCTTATACAAGGAGAAAAATTATGCTGAGTATTGAAAATTTTTGGGATCATATTACTGAAATTGAACGGGGATTAGAAAAGAATATGAATTTCCCGTCATACAACATTATTCGTCACGACGAAGAAAACGCAACCATTGAGTTTGCACTGGCAGGATATAAGAAAAATGATTTATCAATTACTGTTATCCCCCACCCTCAGAATTACAAGGTTTTGGAAGTTGCTTCTGATCGTGAATCTACGGAAGAGAAGATGTTCGAGCATCGAGGAATCGCTCGCCGAAAGTTCCGCACGCGACTTCCTCTCACCGAGGATTGGAACGTCACGGGAGCATATTGTGAAGACGGAATTCTTTCTGTAAATGTTCACAAGATTGTACCTGAAGAAAAGAAACCAAAGGAAATCCAAATTCAATAATAAATGTCCAGTAGTGTGGACCTTTCTGAGCAGCGGGGGTGCGAACCCCCGTTGTTTTTTTTGTATACTAAATAAATTATGGAGGTCTTTGTAATGAAGCATTTTTGTACTCTTGTAGTTTTCGCACTTTCTTCTTTTAGTTTTGCTGGTGATAACGGCGGCAAACCAACCAATCCCGACACGGTTGAAATGTGGATTGACGATCTTGGTAGACTCACTCCGTTTGGTCGGACGTTCGACGTTTACATTCAGACAGGGTTTGACCCCGAGTTCTCCCAGCCTGATGGTAGTTCCCGTCCCCCGTATATGATTGGGTCTACTCGTGGAAGCGAGATTCCTACTCGTGCGTTTGCGTGGAATATTGAAGGGGATGTTTTCAAGAACCGCAACGATGCCACTTACCCATTCCTTGAGAATTGTCCCGAATGTATTGAATATTGGCAGGGATACACCACGTTTGAAACTTGGGAGCAAGACGATGGAACGGTTGTGTCCTGCGACATTCCCGGCACGTATTGGGATTGCATTCAGTCCAATCCCTACCAACGCTGGATGTATCTTGGACAGAACTATACCCCAGTCAATTGGGATGCACCCGGTGGTATTCCGAACACATTTGATCTGACGAATCTAGAATACTTCTGGTGTGACTCTTGGATTCTTCACGGAGAACCCGGTAAGAAGTATGGTGCGTTCGGTACTCCCAAATACCCACAAGTACAGCAACAACACGCCGATCTCATAACACCACACTATTCACTCAATAGAGTAATCAAGTTCTGGACACCTCTTGACACCATTGTTGGGCAAGTCTGTTGCTCTTCTCCCGGTCAGAATGATTACGGTGATTTGATTATGTGGCGTGGCACTGATGTAGACTGGTCGAGCGAAAAGCATCCCGGTTCATATCACATTGCACGATTTACTGGTCCTGACTACTTCGGAAGTGGTGGAGTGATTCGTTTTGCGTGTAATCAAGGTTATCCTTGCGACCGTGCCCCATACTTTGTAGACTACTATGCTGACAATTCTTGCCCATCTGATCTCAACGAAGATGGCACAGTTGGATTTCAAGATTTGTTGCAAGTTTTAGGGGATGTTGCTGCGAGTAAGTATCATCCACAAACAAATAACGGCTTCTCTGCCGTATTGAAAGTTTTATCTGAATGGGGAAATTGTAATGATTGATTTGATTTTATCTGCTGCTATTGCTCTTGGTGATGACAATGATCCGGGTGAGGATTGTACCACCGGACTTCGTATTCAAAATATGGGTCGTATGACTCCATACGGAAACACATATCGTTTCTTTATTGATGCGGAAACACCGACTTGTATTTTGCCACTGAATGCTGGTTACTCTGGACTCGGTGCGAGAATCGCAACTCAAACACCGTTTATTCTTGTGACAACTTCCGAGGAAGGATTCTGGAACAATCACCCGAGCGATGTTCCGTGGGGAGACACTTGGTCCACCGCAGAGCAAACACCATCGGGTCCGCTTCGCTACTTCTTGGGACAAGATCCACGACAGGATTTTGATTCACACTTTCCAATGGGTGAACTTCCCGATTGTGTCGGTGTTCCCGGTCTTGGTGACAACTACCCCTGTGCCGGTGTTGCAACTCCATACCGACTGAACCAAACCAACAATCTGATCTTGGGTGAAAACAATGATATTTTTACATTGTCAAGACTTATTGTTGTCGTAAATTCAAATGCTCAAAATGCAAAGATCGGTGAGAATCCTTTTATGCAACTTACCACAAAGGGAAATGTAAGATTCAAGGGTGGTGTAAACCTGAACAAGTATGACGGTTTGCCACACTGGAATTATTACGAAACCATCGGTTACTTCGGAGATGCTACCCAGTCCACAATCTGGGAAGACTTGAACTACGACGACAGAGTTGATTTTGGAGACTTACTGATGGTTCTGAATGACGCAGAAAGATATGACGATGTGTTCGATGCAATTCTGAAAATTCTTGCGGCTTGGGGAAATTCAAATTCCTAAATAAATCTGTTCGAATACTTCGGACAACTTTTACAAAAAGGGTTTCTGTATGATTAGACCATTAGCGTTACTTATTACTACGGCTGCATTTGGCGATATTGCCGGTGATCCGACAGCGTTTATGGAGTACGAAGTTTGGTCGCAGGATGAAGATGGATTCTTCTCTGCCACTGTTTCCTCCGCAGTTTATACCGAACCCGAACAACAAGATGTCGTAGGTCTTCCCGAAGGTGCGATGCTGGTGACAATCACTGTTGAAAACAGTTGGGAGTCAATGCTGAACATCGAAGACCTCGACATCTACGTTGGGGAAAGCACATCCGAAATCGCTTCTCTTGTGATGCCGGGATACTTTATAGAAACACCCATTCAAGAACAAATAGATCCTTTTTACAATGCCCCGGACTATGTAAATTTTGGTTACGAGACAGGTCTGTTCTCATGGGACTGGGGCTTTTCGGACGATACAACTACGAGTTCTTTAGCCCCCGGAGAGACAGCAACGGTTTGGATTCTCGCTTGGGCAGACGAATATACTACGTCCCCCGGAGTTCTTCAAGGTGATGGAACTGCTACGATATTTGAATCGTTGATGCCGGACTTAGAAACGGTTCCCGTTCCTGCTCCTGCGTCCGTTGCCTTGGGTGGTTTGGGCATTCTCATGGGTGGTAGAAGAAGACGCTACTAAATACAGTATGCGGAATTTCAAATCTTATCTTTTCGAAGAAGTTGATGCGGTCGAAAAGTACCTTCAAGATTTTGAAGATGCTGTGCAAACGACACATGCAAGAGTTGATAAAAATGGTCATACTTTTTTTGTTCCGCTCAACAAAAATAAAAATCTTCCGAACAAGATGATCGCCTCTGCATTTCAGGGTGACGAACCTGCTGGCTGGTTTGGTCTTCTCGAATATGTAAAAAATAATAAACCAAAGAATGTAAATGTTTCGTATCTTCCGATTATGTCAAAAGAAACTTTTAGATCAGGCAAACATGAAGATGACGCAAATCGAAACCCCAACCACGATATTCCGCATGATCCGTCCCGAGAAATGGCGGCTCTTCTGGACCTGCGAGACTACTGGCTCCCACTCGCCTCAGAAGGCTTCCTAGACCTTCAGGAAGACCCTTGGAGGGGGGAGGGCTATGTTTTCGTGTGGAGCGATACAGACGATCTGGGGGACCGTATGGTGGATCTGATTGGAAACTTTTATCCTCTGTTTGAGGGCGGTAGAATCGATTCTGACGATCAGGGGATGTTCGGAGACTACCTTGCCACTTTAGGCGTTACTCCCTCTCTGACGAGCGAGACACCCGTTGTAGGGCATGATCTGGGGACTCGGGTACTGGTGAATATGAAACTTGTTGAGGAATTTCTACGATGATTGATTTCAAGAATTATATGAACAATGAGCCACTGCTGGCAAAACCCTCGCAAGTGCAATTGTTGATTATGCGAAGACCTGTGAGTATTTTCAAAGGCTATAAAGATATTGAACTTTTGAAACCAGAGAAACCATCTTCTATGGAATTGAAAATGGAACTCATGGAAGTGGTGGACGCAGTAATTCTTCGTAACGAGATTTTGGCTGCGTATAAAGAAATTGATAAAGACTATTTGAAAATGTTCAAAACTGAATTGAAGGAAGTTGAAGCCAGAACTGAGATTATTGATCTTGTCGATCTCATCAAGCAAGACACCGACGTTGTGACATTGAACATGAAGTATTCATACAATCGACCCCGACCAAAAGAAATTGCAAAATATCATGGTATCAAATTCACACCACATATTGAAGTTGATACACCGGGATATCCAAGCAACCATACCGCAGTCGGTCATTTGATTGCACGAGTAATGTCCAATTACTATCCAGAAAAATCTTCACGATTCAATCATATTGCAAATAAAAATTCAGAATCTAGAATTGCTCTGGGGGTTCATTTCCCTAGTGACATCGAAGCAGGTAGGATACTTGGCGATGAATTGTATACTAAACTAGATAAAACAAAATTGCCAACCCTCACCGAATCTATTACACTAAACTTTGGAGACATTATAAATGAAAGAACCTATTGACCTACCATTCGAAAATTTCAGAAACTATCTAAATGAAGAGGTAACTTTCAATCTAGGTCATGCCTACGAGTTTGTTCTCGCCGCAGCAATGGTTGCCAGATTTACTGATCGGTTTGATGACGGAACACCCCAACCACTAACAAGAGATGCGGTTGAGGATGTTATGTTGAAATATTTTGGTGGCTATCGTGCGTGGGAAGTCGAAGAGGGTGACGGTCTTGATGTCATTGAATTTGACGGAACTGGTCTTCCTCCAGAAGTATTGTCGGCATTGAGCAATCCATCAGTCCGTCGAACCAAAGAAGTACAAACTCTTGTGACCACTGCAATCGAAGCAGTGAACAAAAACGGCACACTGAAAAAACTGTCTGATGATGTCATCACAAACGGAAAGCCTGATGTGGTCGATGTTGTCTGTGGTGGAACGTCAGGACAGATGAAAACAAAATCTGATGTAGATGTTTTTGTAAATGGTCGAGAAAATCGAAAGGCTGGTTTCTCCGTCAAGTACGGTGGTGTCAAGCAGGTCGGTCAGTTTGCTGGTTCCGATGCAGTCAAGAACATGCAACTTGGATTCAAGTCGTTTGGCATGGATGTCAATAGTATGCTTGGTGATTTGAAAAAGGCAGTCGCCAATATTGTTGGTGTATATCAAAGTAGAACAGATCCAATTATTGCAAAGGATAAGCAAATTATCTTTTCTGCGGTGAGTCCAGTGTTTACAAAGATCTCAAAGAAGTATGGTGGAAACTGGCTCAATAAAGAAAATAATATCAAGGCACTTACCAATGGTTTGTTGGTTGCAGCAAGAGGACGAGAAGAAGATCTTGAAATTATCAAGAGTGGTTTTTCATTCGATAAAAAAACTTTTGAGGCACTTTCACGAGGGCTTTTGGAAACTTCAAAAACAGGCGACGTTGAATGGAAAGTTATGCCAACAGGAAACCCGACAATCGGTCTATACGCAAACAACATGCTTGTGTTTTCGATTCGTTTCCGGTATGATGCAGACAAGAAAAGAGAAGGCTATACCGTGAGGTTCCGTCTTCTTGTCGAACTTGGCAGAGACATTGTATCTTTCATTGACCAGTACAGAGGATAAACAATGAAAACTCTAAGCAACTTTTTAGTTGAAGAAAAAAATCTTCACCTCGAACATCTTGAGGACGAGATTTTCAATCGTGGTTCTGCCGGGGCTAATGAGGCAATGAATTTTATTGAATCATTGGTGACTATGCTCCAAGGTAACTCAAACAAAAAAATGAATGTAACTGTCAAGTGGGATGGGGCCCCAGCAGTCTTTGCCGGGATCAACCCAGAGAATGGTAAATTTTTCGTTGCCACTAAGTCTCTTTTCAATAAAACACCAAAGATCAATTATACAGATGCAGACATCGACGCAAATCATGGTGGGGGACTTGCAGGAAAACTAAAAGTTGCATTGAAGTATCTTTCAAAACTTGGGATCACTGGAGTGATTCAGGGTGATATGTTGTTTACTTCGGAGGATGTGAATACCGAAACGATTGACGGTCAATCCATGTACTCTTTCACACCAAACACGATTACGTATGCGGTTCCTGTGGATAGTAAACTTGGTAGTCGAATCGCAGCGGCAAAGATGGGCATTATTTTTCACACGACTTATGAGGGCAAAACAATTGCAGACCTCAAGGCAAACTTTGGTGCAGATGTATCTGGCTTACGAAAATCAAAGAATGTGTATTTTGATGATGCTGATTATAAAGATGTGAGCGGTAGTGCAACATTTACCAAAAAAGAAACAGAAGAGATTCGTAAAAACTTGGCGGGTGTTCGAAGAGTGCTAACGAAAAACAAAAGACTGATTGATAAAATTACATCAGACAAGGCACTGAAAGATTTGATAAAGATCTATACAAATGCAAATGTTCGTGTCGGAAAAGACAGAGGCTCTGCCCAAGAGTTGGCTGGGTTTATTGCATCTCGGTTTGACCAGAGGATTGCAAAACTCAAAACCGATGCAGCAAAGAAAAAATTAGAAACCGAAAGAAATACTGTAACCCGATTTATCGATTCGATCTCAAAAGGAATGAATGATTTATTTTCTGCACAATACTACTTGGCACAGGCAAAAACAGTCGTGCTGCGGAAACTTCAGTCACTAAATACAATGCCGTCATTTATAAAAACTGATGACGGATATAGGGTCACGGACCCTGAAGGCTTTGTTGCAATTGACCATGTGGGCAAAGCAGTGAAACTTGTTGATCGTATGGAATTCTCAAAAGCAAACTTTACCGTATCAAAAGACTGGACAAAGTAAACTTTCAGAAGAACCAGTACCACTAAATAATACGGTTACCCAACCAATCAAGGAGAAAAAAATGGAATTTGTAGCAACAACTTACGGATTTATCGCACACACGCTTATTACTTTTACAATAGGTGCTTTGATTGGAAAACCAATGTTTGAGTGGCTTCGCGGATATCTGCCTTGGAACAAGTGAACTGGAAAAGTTCATGACCGGGGTGGGTGGATCCACTAACACTGTCGAGGAGGTGATCAATAATGGAACCATTCTATAATGATGGCGTGAATGATGATGTATCACTACGTGAAGAGCGGAAGGGTAAAAGTGCTGTTCTTACCTTTGGACGCTTCAACCCACCCACTTCCGGTCATGAACTTTTGGTAAACAAGGTTCTGAAAGAGGCAAAAAAAAGAGGCTCTACGAATTTTATCTTTGCGAGTCACAGCAAAGACAAACGAAAGAACCCTCTAGATTCAAAAACTAAAACAAATTATATGAAAACGTTCTTTAGGAACGCCAATGTTATGTATAATCCTTCAATCCGCACAATATTTGATGCTATCGGATATTTGGCAGACGAAGGTTACAAAAATATTACTGTTGTTGTCGGTGGTGATCGTGTAGAAGAATTCGATAAGACGATTCGTCCTTATGTCAATCACCCAGATCCAGATAAATCATTTGATCTCGACTCATTTGAGGTTGTAAGTGCCGGTAGACGCGACCCAGACGCAAAAGATGTTTCTGGTATGTCTGCGTCAAAAATGAGAGCCGCTGCGACAGAGGGAGATTTTGAAACATTCAAGACTGGTGTGCCGTCGAAGGCAACAGATGCACAGGCACGAAAACTTTTTGATGATCTTCGTAAGGCAATGGGTGTTCGTGAAGAGGTGGAACTCGATGAAGTCAACATTCCGGGCTACAAAGGTTGGGTGAATCCGAAAACTGGAAAGACAAGAATCATTCAGGGACATACTCCATATCACATTCAGATGGTTGTGAAAGATCCAAGATTCTTTGGTCTTACTGAAAAGAAAATCAAAGAACGCTTGGTGGAGAAGTATAGTAACAGAAATGACCCAGAATCGGCGGCAGATGGACACTTCAATGAAATCAAACGGGGAATACGAGATGTTGACAACCTCGTTGATTTTATGGCAATGGAAAAAGGCTGGGTTCGTTTTGTAGAAGGTGAATATGGTGAGATTTCGGGAGCAAAAAAATACAGCACTTCGGGAAATGATAAAGAACTACGAAAAGTCTTGCAGTTGATTGACGAAGAAACACCGCTCACGATGAAGCCCAAAACGAATGTTAGTTTGCAACATTACAGACTCGGACGATATGGGGATGTGCTGACTGACTTGTATGGCAATCTTGAAAAGACTGGCATTCAAAATATTATCAAGGGTCGCAAGCCGGGTGACAAGCAAACTGAAATCGGTCGCACGATGTCGATGTTCCGTGAGTTTATGGAAGCAAACCGCATTGCTAAAACACGCAAGAACCAAGACCCCGATACTCATTCTGATCTCTACACCGATGAAGATCCAAAAGGCACAATCCACGGACTTGGTTTCAAGGACGTAGAAACGGCTGAGGCATCGGTTCGTAAAATCAAGTCGTCTGACCGAACGCACGCACACAAGATTCAGGCTGCGATTGCGATGGAGCAACGAGCCAAGGTGATGAAGAAAACTGCGGAGGCTGCTGTGTATCGTAAGTTTATCGAACAGATGAAAAAGAAAACAAAAGAGATGAACGAAGAACGAAAGGCAAGCAAGCCAGTCAAAGTTTTGATTTTCTCTGGATACAGCGAAGAGAACGATAGCAATTTGATGAAGACCGCTAAAAGACTCAAAGAGGAATGTAAAAAAAGAAACGTTCCTTGCTTTGTCGCCTTCGTTCCTTTCGCACGATCTTTCAAAAATGAAGACGGAACTCGAACTGTTGTAAACAAAGACGGAAAAGAGTTTATTGCAAATAGATTTGATACCGTTGTGATTGTCCGTGGTGCTGCATCTGCACAGAGTGGAACCCTTGACATGATTTCGTCCTTCGAAAAAGACGGATTCTTCGTTATCAACTCAAGAGATTCGATTGAAATCTGTTCAGACAAGTATCGCACTGCCGTAACGCTTACGGAAGTAGGTCTGCCGACCCCACGAACCGCACTTGTCACTGATCCAGAAATGATCGAAGATCTTCATAAGCAAGTTGGCGGGAAATTCCCTGTTGTTGCGAAGACACTTACAGGATCAAAGGGTCAGGGTGTCTTTATTATTGATAGTAAGCCATCTCTCAAGTCTGTTATTGATGCAATTCAGAAAATTGATGAATCAGAAGAGATTATTCTTCAAGAATATATTGATATGAAGAGTGATATGAGAATCATTGTTCTTGACGGTGAGGTTGTTGGTGTGATGAATCGAGGAAAAGTCAAGAATGACTTTAGAAGCAACTTCTCAATGGGTGCAAAGATCAAAAAAGTTTCAATTAGTAAAGAAATTGAAGAGTTAGCACTAAAAGCAGCAAAGACAATTGGCTGCTATTACTGCGGTGTTGATATTGCTGTCTCTGCAAAAACAAAGAAACCTTACATAATTGAGGTAAACTCCTCTCCCGGTTCCGAGGGAATCGAGATGGCAACAAAACAGAACATTGTGGGAGACTTTATCGACCACATCTTAGATAAGGACAATTGGATGTATTCACCAACCGTAGTCGGAAGAAGAGAAACCATGAGTGTAGAGGGCATTGGACCTTTGGTCGGTAAATTCGACACTGGAAACATGGTGGTAAACTCAATCCATGCAGATGAATATCAAATCGATGGGGACACGGTGACATGGACCCATGGCGGCAAGAAATTCACAAATAAAGTTGTCGATATCTTGACTGTGCTGCAAGGTGCAATCGCACATGACGTTGAACAGCGTCCAATGATTGAACTTGATATTGAATTTATGGGCAAAAAGTATCCAAACCGTCGATTTACTCTGGATGATCGGTCAGAAAAAGGTACACCAGTTTTGGTTGGCGTACCATTTATGAAAGAATTTGGAATCATTGTTGATCCGGGTAAGACATTTATCAAAACCGAAAAACTCTCGGAGGCAACTCTTACAAAGAAAGAAATGCAACTGAGAGATAAGTACGCTGAGGATCTCAAAAAGGATGCGACAGCAGATTTCAAAAGTCGATATGGTAAAAATTATAAAGATGTCATCTTTGGAACTGCTACAAACATGGCAAAGAAAAAGAAAAGAACTGAAGAAGAGACTCATCGAGGTCAACTAGAGGGTACACCCGAACGAACGCTAATGTATCGTTCCATGACACCCGGACAATTCAACGATATGGCCTCTACTTATTTCAATCGCAGAACAAAATAGTATACATAAAGGGAACAGGAGTATTCCATGCAAAGTTTTTCACCCAGCGGACCATTTAGCAAAGCCTCACAAACTAGTTCACTTATGGACGCAGTGAAGGGTGTTTTGTCTAATAAAGATAAAAAGACCATCAAACTTCCAGAAACCATCACAGAAGAAGACATTCTCTCTGTTGCTATGGAGTTGCGTGAAAACGCACAAACTTGGGAAGACATGAAGAGAATGATCAATAAGTATCTCATGGAACACGCAAAACAAAATGGTCAGCAACTGACTGCTGCGAATGCCACTGCTTTCGAAAGAGAAGTCCTTCGTGCGCACAATCACAAAGAAGTTTTCAACAAACTCGTGGAATCTGTTCAATCCAAGCAAGAGAAGTTGAGTGAAGGTTATGGCATGATGCGTAGAGGTGGTGCGGAGGCAGAGATGTTTGATCCTGCTGGCAGACCATCGGGCTTTCCTTTCGGAACACCAATGTTCCCTGAGCAAATCCCCGACAATGTGAGTCCTTTTGACTCTGACATGGATGGTGACGGGATTCCTGACATGATTGACCCCCAGCCAATCAACCCCAATGTTCCAGTTCATGGTGGATTGCCGGGATCACCTGTATACAACCCACCCACACTTACCCCACCTATGGCTCCTTCCGGTCGCCCACCGCAACCCAGACCTGAGTTGCCATTCGGAGTTGATCCTGACGCACCGCTTCGGATGCCCGTTCCCCCCGGTCCTAATCCAATGAATCCAGCCGTACAACCGGGATCTGTTCCCGGTGGACCAATGGTTCAGCCCGATGGCGGACCCGTCTTCAATCCCTCACCGTCCTTCAGACCAAGAGAAGAAGAAATGAACGCTATGGTGGATGCTATGGATGACGAAAGTATGCTTGCAATGATTGATAAAATGTTCAATCAACTCAAGCAACAGAAGGGCATGTGATTGAATGAAATCGTTCAAAGACATCAAAAATTATATTACTGAAAACTATTATCAAGGACCAACAGCGTATGCTAATGGTGGTAACCTTGGTGATATTGCTGGTGCTGATCTTGGTGGCTTTGCGAATGGTGCAAACACGCCTTATGCAAATTCAGTAAACTTGGATGAGATTTTGACTGGACTCAATAACGTTCTTGCTGGTATTCAGAGTGACGTTGTTGGTGCATTGTCAAAGGCAAGAGCCATGCTAAACATTAGTGGTCTTTCCTATGATCTTGATCCAAAAATCGTGAGAGAAGCCGTTCCTTCTGGAACTTTGGAATCTCAACTGAACTTTTATGGTCACAGACTTGGTGAACCAAAGTCTGACGCTGATAAATTTATTGATGATCTGGTGACTTCAGCGACGGGAACCGAACGAATTGAAACGACGCTTCCCTACACCACAGTTGTCTTCAACTTTGAGCCTGTACAAAGAGGATACATCATCAAAGCAACATTCAAGTGATAACATTATGGAATTTTTTGAACTGAATGATGATAATATCATTCGCTACGCTATGAAAAATTATGATAATCCTTCCTGCAAAGGACTTGACGAGTTTCAAGAGGATTTCAATCGCATAAAATACATCAAGCGATTGTTCAACCGTTACAATACATCTGGTATTCTAAGGGAACGTCTAATTCTCAATCATATTATCATTCTTCACAATGTGTTCGGGCTTCCTGCCGCGACAAGAATGCTTTTCAATCGATTGGATGATGACCAATACTCATTACTAAAAACCTTCCTTGTGTATTTGAACTTTCTTCCAGAGGACTCACTAGATTCAATCAATCTTTTGGATATTCCTCTAGATGCGAAAGTGATAAATACTCTAAGGAACGTTTGATGAAACCATATAGAAATATAAAAAGAAATCTTCAAACCATCGCGGAAGCAGTATACGGCGGAGCGGTTCCTGCTATTCCCTCTTACATTGAATCCCCCGAAACACTTGATAATTTTGCAACTCTTCCAACAGAGTTGCGAAGATCCGTCGCTAATCTAAAAAGACAAAAAACAAAAGATCAATCAATTGTTTTTAGTAAAGATCGCGGCGAAGCCAAACTTATTTCAAAGTCAGAACTAGACACTCATATCAAACATGGGTATGTGGTTCTTTTTGAAGAAATGGGAACTGGTGCAATTGCCAATGCGTCGAAAGCAGACGCACCGTATACAAATACGAGTGGATCTTTTGATCGAGTCGGTGGATTCAACAAAGTTTTGATGGGCAATCCTCGATTCCGTATTCCAAATAAACTTTACAATCGTCTTAGAAGTAAGAAAAAGCGAAAATTTGGTAGGTTTGAAGAGGAATTACCCAATACTGTTAGGTCATATTCTCTTAGAAATCCAAACAAACCTGTTGTTATTCAAGATGAAGATTCTGGTGAACTTTCTTTGTACAGAAGAAGGTACAACGACCAACGCTTGAAACATAACAGGAGAAACTAACATGGATTTTTTATCACCTGATTTTCTTTCGCTGATGGCAGGATCGGCGACAGGATTCCTATTCAAAGCAATGGCTGAACGTCGTGCCCAAGAGCAAGAGCGATGGAAGATGGCGATGGGTACAGCCGAAAAAGAAAACGAACATGCGAATGCTGCCGTAGGCCGTGTATCAATTGACGCAGGTAAACTGGTTCGTCGATTCATCGTGCTTTGTATTATGTTTGGCACTATCATCGCTCCGTTTATTATTGCATTCAGCGACGGTGTAACCACCGTGGTCGAGCATGAACAAACCGTCTACAAGCCATGGGACTTGCTCGGTTTGTTCGGTGAGGAAAAGGTAAGAACTTATACCCCGGTCGAGGGTTACCTATACACAGAAGAAAATAGGCAGATTCTCGTTACCATCGTTGGATTCTACTTCGGAACCGCAGTCAGAGGAAAGTAAAAAGTAAATGATACCACCAAATAGAAAGTCGTGCTATAACTTTAGAGTTACCGAAATCGTCAAAGTTCTTGACGGTGATACCATCGATGTCATCATCGACTTGGGTTTTGATCTTTATAAAAAGGAACGTGTTCGTATCGCAGGTGTTGATACTCCCGAAAAGAGAACACGGGATCTTGAAGAAAAGAAACTCGGTCAAGATGCAACCGATTGGTTGACAGGAGAACTTGATGGTGCAATTTCTGGTGAAGATGATTTAGTAATTCGCACCGAACTTGATGGCGGTGTGGGCAAATATGGTAGGCTTCTTGGTTGGCTGTATATCGGTGACGAAACCGAATCAATCAATGAGCGAATGATTCAGGAAGGTTATGCTTGGGAATACGATGGTGGAACCAAGAAAAAAGACTTCCAAGAACTTAGAGAAATAAGGGGAATCACATGAGCGATTGTAAGCATGAATGTATTATTTTGAAAAGAGTTTGTATCTTTATTTTGGGTGTAGTGATTGGCTTTGCCGGTGGATACAAGTACGCAGTTATAGAAGTTGAACATCGTGTCCACGATAGATTATTGAAAGAAGTCGGGAAGCCTGTACTACTTGAAAAAAGAGAGAGGCGAAAAAAACTTCGTGAGCATATGCAGCGAACGGAGACACCAAAGGAAAGAGTTCCTCGATGAGATATTTGGCGATTCTTTTTCTCATTGGATGTTCAAGCGTGCAAAGTGTAAAAGAGCCATTCGTCACTGTTGATGAAAACGGTGAGCCTTACACTTACCACACACTTGACTCTGCAACACAAATCGAAACGGTTGGTCTACTTGGTGCAGGTGATGCTCTTGGAGTTGACACCTACCAGCGTATGGAGGAAAATGCCTCAAAAAAAGTTTCGGACCCGTGGCTATATTTGGATGGGCTATTGCCCTCGTAGTCTCGGGTTATCTTATCTGGTTTGAATTTTTGCGTAAGCCTCGTAAGCAGACTTGCAAATAAAATAAGCATCAGCAATGTCTGAAACGGGTGACCCTATGGTTGCCCGTTTTGGCGTTATAAGTTTCTGTAAATCTACACCCGTGTCTAGGTGGAAAGCATCAACCATTTTACGCTTGTCAGAGTTGCCTTTTCCCGTTGCTTCTTTTTTTATTTTTGTAGGTGCGATCACATCGACTGTGATACCGGCTTCCCATAGTTTATATTTGAGAAGTCCACAGTTCTCTGCAATCTGAAATATGGCACGACCCGAGGCTCCGTATGCGTATCCTTCTAGACCAACATAGTTACAACCTAAAACTTTATCAACTGCCCAATCAGAGATCGAATCATATCGTTGACACTCATGATTGAATTCGTTGAAAAGTTCACCGTGGAATCGATACTTGAAAACTCCAGTTACGTTTTTTGTATTTGTCAAATAATAAAAAGAACATTGTTTGTATGAGAACTTATCGTCCCCACAAAATACACAAACACAAGGTCCGTTGAGCGAGTAATCAATCCCGGCTATTGATATTCTTTTTTGATTTTGAGAAGAGTTCATTCAAATATTGCTGTCGTTTTATGCAGCCTCCACATTGTTTGATCTTACCTTTCGATGCGGTGTCGATCATTATCTTGACCGCATCCCCTACTCCGGTGCGACCGTTCCATACATCTGAGATATAACTTTCTAATTCTTGTTGCGTTCTTCCATTCCACATATCAACTAAAAACTTTCTTACCTTCATAACCTTGTGATTTCGAGAATCCTTTGAATTTGTGCTTCACATGCAGCAGATCTTTTCGCACCATCCCACACAATATAATCTTTCTCTGGATTCTTTTTTAGATTATAAAGAATTGGTAGGATCAACTTTTCAAGTTTGTCCAACTGTTCTTTCGCATCATTTGCTGCACCAGAAACTTCAGATACCTCAACTTCGTCCGCAAACCCAAAATCAAAATCACCGCTAAAGGTGTCTTGCTTGAGCAACGCTTCAAATTCTTCGTCAATCAGTTCTCTATTGAATCCCATACAAGTATGTATGCGAAAACAGCCCACCTTTCGATGGGCTGTTCTCTACATAAGCAAACCTTTTTTAGAAGGTGAATCTCAAACCGGCACGAATTCCTTCGTCCCGATCATCATATTCAACGAGAGCAGCAACGCCCTCTTGGAATTCACACACGCCGCCAACGGCGAATGTGGTTTCGTCAAGATGATCGTATTCGACACGACCATAACCAGAGAAGGTATCTTCAATGGTAAACAAAACTCCTTGTGCAACGGCGACCCATTCGCCATTGTCATCGGTATAGGAAATGAAACCGTCATCACCAGAGATGTCAACAGTCCAAATTTCCGCATCTTCACCGACGAAACCGAAGCCCAATGCTCCAAGTTCAACACGACCACCGTAAGTCACGGAGTCTCCATCAAAGACATCATCTCCAATGATGTCCAAAGAGAAGGAAGCGTCACCGACGTTTCCTCCGAACGACACGCCGTCAACGACAACGCCGTTCCGCCCGAAAACACTGGAGTTGGTAAGACCAAGACCGTAGGTGTAATCGGACATTGCGAGTTCAGCACTAAAGTTACGCTGGAAACGACCAACGGTGACATCAAGACCACCGAGATCAGCACCAACATAGGCTTCCCAAAGTGTTGCATCGTCGAGATCGGCATTGGTTTCAAAAGCGAAACCATAAACAGCACCCTTGGATTCGCCGTATGCACCAAGCAACAACCGAGTATCCAAAGTCTCGACACCATCAATAGATGTCACAACAGTTTGTCCAACGCCGCTAAACTCAATATCTCCTGCTGCGGCAATAGCAGAAAGACACAGTACACTTGCAAAAGCCATATTAGCCTCCGACTCCAGAAACGAGATCGAAGAGTGAACGGATCGAATTGACGAACCATTCAACGCCATCCCATGCGAAAGGGACGAGGGCAAGGGTCACGAGGGTTGAGCGACAAAGCCCAATCCGCGAGAGGAACCTGCAAATGCAACCGCCACTACACGATGTAGGGCATTCGTTAGGTGTCTTAGTAGCCATATAATTCTCCTTATGTTAGGCTCCATCTAAAAGTCAGATGGTTTGACATCAAAATTGTAGTCGTATGTATACCGTCTGTCAAGACAAATCTACGACTTCGCAGGAATCTCCAGAACATGCCATTGTTTGGGATCCTGCCGTGTTATCTTCCTGTTCATAATTTTTCAATAAAGACCAATTTGTACTTTTTGGTAATTTTTCTAATAATTCTTCATATTCTTCCTCCGTGCAGTCCTGATATGGAGCCTGCTTATAGGTGTGATCCGAATGTGGAAGGAATGAAATTCCTGAAATATTATCTAAATTTTTCCAAACCCATGCACCAACTTCAAACCATTCATTTTCCTTGACTGTGATTGTCACTGATGGCTTGTGTTCTGTCCAAAATAGTTGATAACTCAACCAAAGTTCTAATTGTTCGATTGCCGTCATATCGGTTCTGAAAACAGAATTTTCGGGAGCCTTCACTGGGAAGGAGAAGACGGTGACATTTTCTGGCTTCATGACACAGGCTTCATGTGGGAAACCTTGGTCTTTCATGAATTGACAGAGAGGGTCTTTATTGTCCGCACGAACGGTTCTAATGTAATGTGGATTGTGTCTCGCATGAATGCCAGAAGCCGCGTCAACGAGTTGTGAGACAGTTCCAGAGGGCTTCACGCAAGTGGTTGCCACGGATTGTTCGATTCCAATATTTTTTGAATATTCACGATTCACATCGACCACCTCTTGACGCAATTCACAAAGTAATTTTTCAAGTCCTGCATCTTTACCGTTGGTGCGTTCGCAGTCCATGATGCCAGTCATCGAAACGCCGAGCAATCTTTCATCTTCACAATTTTTCTTCCACGAAGATGACAAATATCTAAAATCTGTCAGGGTGGATTGCCAAGTTCCGAGGTCCTTT
>Ga0181412_1000277_pt1 | contig 22418 bp, 27 predicted proteins | sample 35SPOviralmetaG_FD_130113 | JGI IMG/M metagenome (GOLD analysis project Ga0181412, IMG submission 130113) | Marine viral communities from the oligotrophic San Pedro Time Series (SPOT) site, San Pedro Channel, CA, USA - 35 SPOT_SRF_2012-08-15 | ecosystem: Environmental > Aquatic > Marine > Strait... | reverse complement strand
GTATGTCTCAGGCTTTACAGAAGAAGGCTTTAGGGTAACGCCAAGAGGACTAGAAGATTTAACAACAGGAAAAACTATTGGGGTGGCTGATGTTGGCTCGCCTGATATTGAAATAGATTTCCCGACGGTCTTTGCTGACCTAGAGGTCACAAACAGTTTGACCGTCAAAGGGCTTTTGGTTAGAGGTGCTTCTAACACAAATGATTTTGGCTTCACGAAGCTCGCTGGTTTATCTAGTCTTGTCAATCCAACAATTGCCTCAAGCAATGCTGACATTGACAACAACCCCAACGTAGTAACACCTGAGGGTCTGGCTTATTGGCAAAATTCACAAAGGCTGGTTCAGTCCCTGCCTAGCGGTGTCCCTTATGCACTGTTGCACGTTTGCTCTGCTTCAGGCACTCCATTAACAGGAAACAATTCAATTCCCTACGGCCAAGAAACGAATAGTGCGCTTGAGTGGAGCGCAAGTGGCAACGCTTTCCATGACACTATATTTACGTCATTAACGGAAGCAGTAGAAAAAGCATCACAGTTATTTTTGCCTACAGGTAGCACAATTGTTATCAGCGTTCACGATGACCTCGGCGTGATTGAGCAGGGTCCGATTCAGCTGGTGAATGGATTCACACGATTTGATGTTGTTGGAGCGAGAGGGGCTACCTCTCCAACCGTTCGCATGAAATGGGGGACGACGGCAAATGCCTGCGCGAGAATCCCTCAATACAGTTCGGTTGAATCTTTTTCAGCTGGCGCGGTTTTTGCCGATCTAACGTTAGAGCTGGATAACAATAACCAAAATGATGTTGTCGCAACGTTCAATGGCGGCTATGGCGTTGGTGGTAGAGATACAGTAGTTAATTGGAGCAATGTAGGAGATTACTGTTGCGCCGCTACTTGTTCTTATGGCGGCGACATAATATTTCAGTTTTATAACACCGACAGCAACACATTTTATTTAACCAACAATGTAGTCAGCACATCATCAGCAAATGTTAGATTCAACTTTACTGGCAGCGACACCGCCGACTCTGGCCTAACAGGGCACGGTTGCAATTTAATTGTTGACTTAAGAACAAAAAACACGCAAGGGGGGTTGAGGTTTGTAAACGGCACAGCAATTTCTCCAAAACTGTCACTACTGGATCTAGGGAAAAGAGGCGGCGTGAAGTGTGGCGGTCGGGTTGTTCCTCAACTTAAATACGATTTCAGTAATGACAATTGGGATCTATCAGAGCTAATTGGTGATAGCTTCGCACACAATCAAAACTTTCAAGGCAAGGCATTTAGGGCAGAGCAAATTGCTAGCGGTGCCACTGCTTCGTCAACTTACAGCATAAATGCCACCAGTCTTGCGACAGTTGTACCCGTACTTTTAAAGAATGGATGTTGCTGCGATGTTACGCAAGACAATGCAACCGCACCATTGGAATCTGGCTTCCTGTCCATACTGGGAGAGCTAGAAAAAGACCCAGGCATTACGGGGCTGTTGCTAACAGCTGACAACCCCACAAATTCCTTTGTTTACAACTCAACCAATAGTGCAAGGAATGTTTGACTAGAATAGGGACATCGGTGAATACCGGCGTCCCAACGACTGGATAGTCATGGCAGTTCAACTAATACATAAAAACAGCTCAGTCGAGGACAAACACGCTCTTCCGCAACAGCTCACAAACGGCGAAATCAGCCTCAACTACAACCAAGCAGGCGCGTTCCTGTCGTGCAAAGATTCCGCTGGTAATATCCAGCATCTTGGTGGCGTCAAGATTAACGATGCAGCACCTGGAAGCCCAAGCAAGCAAGCATTATGGTTTCAGCCATCTACAGGCAAGTTATTTGTTTACGATGGCACTGGCTGGCAGGTCGTAGCAGCAGGCGGAAGCGGTCCTGGCAGCAGCACTGTTGATCAAGTCCTAGGTGGTAATGGTATTAACTGTTCCCCCTCGACTGGATTGGGGATTATTACTTTAGATGCTGATGTTGATACTTACAAAGGTCTGAAATTTCTCAGTGGCAAGATCGCCATCGCTCTAGGTTCAGGACTGGAGTTTGATGTCACTACAGGTCAGGTCAAGGCCACTGCATCCGCTACGACGTACAAAGGCACAGTCAATTTAACGACAAGTACAGCAAAACCTACTGGGGTCTCAGCTGGCGACACGTTCTATAACAACGGCACAGGAACAAGCAACGCAGTATGGAACCCAAGTCCTGCGACTGGAACTGCTGTAACTGCTGGTGATTTGGTCGCATATAACGGCACCGATTGGGATTACATCCCATCAGGAGCGGCTAATGCAAACCCAGCAATATGGAGCAAAACAGGTGGGGTTGTAGCTCTTTCAACTTCTAGTGATGATGTAGAGATTGGCGGTGGAAACATTGCACTAAATTCAAACGGGACCGCAGATTTTGTCAATCTAAACGTTTCGTCTAGCGGCGCTGCAACATTTGGGTCAGCTAGCTTTGCAAGCGATGTAACTATTGGGGCTTATAACGCTTCTTCTGCAACAGTATCCGGCGCAAAAGTTTTTACTAACGGTTTAGTCGCTGCTCAAAGAGCGTCAGGCGACAACAGTGACGTGTGGAGAGGCTATCAAGGCACGACTATCACGTCAAAAATTAGCGGCGATGGTACGGCTGTTTTTAATGGAAATATCAGTGCCGTCGAAGGTACGTTTACTGATGATGTAAACGCGGTTAATGGCCAATTCAGCAACGATGTAAACGTTACAGGCGCGGTGACTGCTGCTTCCTTTTCTGGCAGCGGCGCAGCTCTTACAGGTGTTATCGCAAACCTTGTTAACGAGGCTACCCCGCAACTCGGTGGTCCTTTAGATCTTAATTCTAATAATATTACGGGTACTGGTAATGTAAATATTACAGGTACGGTAACTGCTACATCGTTTACTGGTGGTTTAGCTACAACAAACCTGACGGGAACTATTACCAACGCTCAGTTAGCTGGTTCAATATCTGACGATAAGTTAGCTAGCACGTTCCTTAAAAACGTATCCGAAGACACTACCCCACAACTAGGCGGATCTTTAGATGTAAACGGTAATTCTATTGTTAGTGTCAGTAACGGAAACATCACGCTTGCTCCCAACGGAACAGGTGAAGTAGATATTGATTCAACAACTGCAATCATTGTTCCTGTTGGTACTGAAGCGCAACGACCTGCAACACCAGAAGCTGGAATGATCCGGTTTAACAGTGATACTGATAAATACGAAAGTTATGACGGCACTAACTGGGGAAGCTTGGTTGGTGGTGATATTGGCACTGCGCCTGAAAATATTCCTATTAATCAATACTTAGGCAAGCAAGCTTTTGTCGATGAGGTTGGTACTTTACGTCCTTACTTCCCTACTGGAAGCTTCTACTCAGCTCCACAGACAGGTGGTGACATCCAGTTCAGATATGTCTCTGATACTGAAGTCCAGCTCGTCATGAAAGGACTTGACGGCACAATCCGTTCTAGCGTTGTTGCATTAGAAACAAGTGTCAATACATGGACTCCAACTGCATTTACTATCGGCAGTCAGTCACCAACTATTACTTCTGCAACAATTACAAGATTAGGCACTACGGCAATACTAACCATCAATTTTGGCGGTAGTCAGACATACGCTGATGGCGACATTGTGTCTATTACAGGACTGCCAGTCAACGGTGACGGAACTGGTGTGTTGGCTGGAAGAAACAGTGGAGCAGGTGGTGCTACCGTTCAAGGTAATTTAGTAACTGCTGGTACAAATGCTTATGGCAAAGTAAGTTATGCGAGTGGAAGCATAAATCTGGGACGTGTTACTTTTACTGTGACAGGAGTTTAAGCTGATGAGTAATTATCCAACAGTCCGGCCAAGCATAACGTTGGACTTTCAAAAATCAAAACAGCTTGATCCAAGGATCTCTTTTAGTAGATCATCCTCAGCCACTTATGTTGAGGGTGGTGTCGTTAAGTATGCCGATGAGCATCAAGCTAGGTTTGAAAAGGAAGGGTTGTTGATTGAGGAAAGTAGGACGAACTACGTTGAATATTCTTATGATCTTAACAACAGCGGCGGTTACTGGATAAATAGGTTTGGGCAATGGACTATGACAGGAAGTCAACCTGCTCCAGACGGTACGAACACGGCTGTACAGCTAGTCAATAATGGCGGTGGAAACCTTTACAGACAAGTTGCGTTTCAAACTGCAGCTAGTCCAAATCCTACATCGGTTACTTGGTCGTTTTTTGCAAAATATGGTGGATCAGGTAGTAACGAAATAAGGATTCTTTGCAACCAACAGAGTGGTACAAACGAAGCAGATTTTAACGTTGAAACAGGAGTTCTTGTGTCTTCCTCTGGAGTAGAAACTCCTGAAAATGGAACCTACATAGGGAACGGCTGGTATAGATTTTCAATTACTGATATTAATGTTGCAGCTAGTACAAGTATTGGTATGAATTTTCAAACTCAAGGCGGAACTAATATTTTGCTGTGGGGTGTCCAAATTGAATCCGGTAGTTCTAGCACCAGCTACATCCCCACGTCCGGCAGTACCTCTACTAGAGCAGCTGATGTCTGCAAGATCACAGGAGATAACTTCAGCAGTTGGTTTAATCAAAATGAAGGCAGCCTTGCAGTAGATATTAATGTCCCCAAACAAGATCAAGGCCGTCAGATACTTTCTATCCTTGAATTCCCAACCACTAGCATAAATTCTTTTCGGGGTATTGGCATTAATCAAGGAAGTATAGGTGGCTCTGATTACGTCAATAGAATGGTCTGGTGGCTTGGTGGATCTAGACACACATCTGGGCCTGTAGTCCCTTATGAAGGTAAATTTGCTCAATCGTTTGAGGCAGTTGGAACAGGTGGATTAGCAGTAAATGGTTCAATTACATACAATGCAACCAACTTAAACAAAAACCTAACTTTAACTGGTCTCTTTGCTAATAGCACTTTTACTTGTAAGAGAATCTCCTTTTACCCCGAGCGACTAACTAACGCACAACTGGAGGCAATCACATTATGACTTATCCAACCATACGTCCAGAAATAACCCTGGACTTTGCCAACAGTCGTCAACTGGATCCAAGGATCACGTTTAGTCGTTCGTCTAGTGCTACCTATCTAAATCCTGATACAGGTTTGATTACGTTGGCTAGTGATCATGAGGCTAGGTTTGAGAAGGAAGGGTTGCTGATTGAGGAAAGTAGGACTAACAAGTATCCCGACAGTAGAGCAACCGCTCTTAATTTTTCTAGATCAACTCATGTTACTTCTACCACTATTTTGGCACCAGATGGAAGTTATGCAGAAAAGTGTGCTGAAGATACACAAACTGGCGCTCACGGTTTGTGGAATAATATCCCAGGACTGGCTAATAATACCCAGACAACATTTACTATTTATGCAAAAGCTGGTGAAAAAAACTGGGTGTCAATCGGGTTCCAAGACGTAGGTTTTGGTTATAATAAATACACCGCCTTTGACTTATCAACCGGCACTATTGGCACTAATAAGCATACGGGAACCATTATTTTTAGACCCGCAAGTGCGTCCATAACACCAGCCGGTAATGGTTGGTATAGGCTTTCAGTTTCACGGGGCACTAATGCTGCAAATGTATTTGCATTTATGACTGACAGTAACCCTACTGGATCATCATATGATTTCAGTACATTTTCATATACTGGTGGATCTAATGGTGATGGTATGTATTTCTTTGGTCCTCAAGTTGAGGAGCAATCGGGTTCGTCAGATGGATTTGCTACCTCCTACATACCCACGTCCGGCTCAACAGTAACTAGAGCAGCTGACAGCGGTCAGATAACTAATGACAACTTCAGCAGTTGGTATAACCAAACCGAAGGATCCTTCACTTATGACGTACACGTAAATACTGGATATGCAGGCATAGCAGAGTTGCGTGTAGGCACAAACTCAGGAAGTAGAGGACGATTTATGAGGCAAAGTGACAAATACTATATGAGACTCAATGGAAGTGGCGCGCAAGTCAATGGCCAGATTAGTTACCCCAATGGTTTCGCTAAATTGGCATACAGAATGCAGCCAGGAGATCATCAGCAAGTAACAAATGGTGCCATTGGAAATAGCTATGCTGGCGGTAACTTTGGCGGCCCACTCCCCTTGTACGACCGTATGTGGCTTGGTATTGGAGAGAATTTAAGTGTTTACTTGAACGGCCACATTGCCCGCCTCACCTACTACTCCCGCCGCCTTACTGACTCTGAACTGGAGACACTAACCCTATGACTTATCCAACAATCATGCCAGCACTTACGCTGGACTTTCAGAACTCACAGCAGCTGGATCCTAGGGTTACGTTCAGCCGTTCTTCTAGTGCTACTTATATCAATAGTGCTGGTCAGGTTGCTAGTGCTGCTGATCATGAAGCACGGTTTGATCACGACGGCAATGGTGAATGCTTGGGGTTGCTGCTGGAGAAGAGTAGGACTAATCATTGCCTGTACAGCGGCGTAGACCCTGCAAACTGGGCCCAGAATGGAACGTCGTCTTTAGCTGTTTCGTCTGTACCTGCTCCTGACGGTGGTACTTGTTACGACCTGACAACAGACACTGGTGGCCCCAATTCGGTTCGGCAACAAAGCAACACATCGGCACCTGTTGGAACTTCAGTTTTATCAGTGTTTGCTAGGTTTCCTAATGCAGGATTTACATCACTAGCGATCCGTAATTTTAGTGCAGGCGGTGGTGCTAATTATTATGCAGATTATAGACCAGCGACTGATTCATGGCACGGTGAGGTTGCTTGCACAGGACTGCCTTCAGAGGACTTAGGTAACGGCTGGAAACGTTTAACTGTTGTTTCTACTGTAACTAGCAGTAATGGCAACAACTGGGTCAATATTGGCGGTGGTCTAAACAGCCCTGCATTCACACAACAAACCTGTCAGATCTGGGGCGCACAACTAGAGGAAGGAGAATTTCAGAGTAGCTATATTCCCACGTCCACCTCAGCAGTTACCCGTTCACAAGACATTGCCCAAGTCACTACAGCAGATATCTACGGCGATGAATTTACGATCATCAACAAACCGTTTGGTGTGTCGTCTGGCAGCGATACGTTGCACATCCAAGGCCACCCACATGTAGAACGTGCTGCTGTTTATAACGAGAACTTAAGTCAAGAACAGATTAATACTGTTACCGAAGTCGATGAGTTCTGGCGGTGGAGGGTTCTTGGCTCATCTTTTGCACTTTCAAGCTTTCAGACAGACGGTCAAGTAACAGTTGACTGGGGCGATGGGACTGTTGAAACATTAACTCAAAACGAGCATACATTTAGTAATGGTGGTGGCTACCACTATGTTGGTTTTAGGTTAGACAGTGGCACGTACTTTCAGCCAAGAGTATCGAACAATTCCAGCCACGATCAAAAGCTAATATCAACTGGTCCTGTGCCTAACAGCATGAAAGTAAGCTGTAGTAGAGCATTTTATGGATGCACAAATTTAGAGTCAATTGATCCTTCGTTAAACCTTACGGGTGCTAACCCAGAAGGAATTGTTAATGGTTGTACAAACTTAAAAAACTTTCCATTGTCTGATTTCAGTACTGCTACCGACATGGGTGGTCATCTCGGTGGTGGCAACCGTGGCGGGTGGAATGGTTGTTCAAGTATAACCTCGTTCCCCGCAATTGACTTTCCTCTGATTACAAGTTTATGGTTGGGATGGTCTAATTGCAGCTCAATGAAAACTTTTAATGCTACTTGGGGAAGTGGTGTAACTAATATGCAACAAGCTTTTAAAGATTGCTCTTCTTTAGAAGCTATGCCATTTAGGCAAACGCAGAATGTGACAAACTTTAGTTCCACTTGGCAGAACTGCTCTAGTTTAAGTAGCTTTCCACTGATTGACACCTCTTCAGGTACAAACTTTCAGAGTGCTTGGCGAAACTGCACCAGCCTGACTAGTTTTCCTTTAATAGATACTTCTTCAGGTACAAACTTTTTCGGTACTTGGCGTGCTACTGGCATAGTTAGCTTTCCGCTTCTGGATGTATCTTCAAGCGGTAATTTCAACCAAGCATGGCTGGATTGTACCAGTCTTGTGAATTTTCCAGCTAATTTCTTTGACAACATAGCAACCCCAAGCAATAGTGCTTTTCTTAACAGCTGGGACGGTTGTTCAAGCCTTTCTGCTACTTCTGTAGAAAACATCCTGAACAGTATCGATGCCTCTGGTCACTCTGCACCCAGCTCTAGCGTTGAGATTATTATTGACTATGACACTGGGACTGGCACACCTAACATAACAACAGCAGTCACCAACCTTAAATCACGAGGTTGGACTATCCGCTTGAACAACGTTTTCCAATGACGATCACCACCTTCTTCAGATTCACCGATGAAGCTGAAGCCCAGCCCGTATTGCAACTTGATGGGTATTACATCCCTGAAGAAATCATCATTGACGAAGAAACCGGGGAGGTTATTGAAACCATCCCTGCCTACTACAAAACAGCTGACCTCGGCTGGGCTCTTGACGTTATTGGCACTATCTACAACGATGATGCAGTGATTGATCCTGATACTGGAGAAATCATTACGCCACCAACGCCCATGCCCGGTTGGCACATAAATTTCAGTGGTCCGTATGCAGAAAACCTCGAAACCTACAGGATCGAACCACAGCATCCATACAGGAAGTTCCTATGAGCTAGTTATGCGAAACAAGCACTGCAAACTAAACAGGTAGCCGCCAATGGACTCCCGTACTCACGAGAACTGGAGAAAAATAAAAGAAGCTCTGGAAAAAGCTGGAAAGACCGACTGCATGTTTTACACACGCGCAGTTGCGGTCTTATCCGGCAAGCCAGACCCTTTAGACTCAAGATAACTAGGCTAGGATTCGTGATTGAAATTTACGCTGCAATCCTAGGCGCATCTCTAGGTATCGCTGGAATGAGCTTTTCCGGGTTCACTAGACGTACCAGCGAAAGCCGTGAAGCAGTTATTAGGCTCACCGCTGGCGTTGAGTCCATCGCAACCAAGCTGGAAGATTTACACCAGGACATGAAAGCGGAAAAAGTTCAGGCTACTGCTGACCGCCGCGAAATTTACGAGCGCCTTAACGACCACGGCAACCGCATAATTGTGCTGGAAAACTCTAGAGCTAGAATTAGTCCAGAATAAAGGGCAACCCATGGGCATTGAAGAAGTTTTGGCGCATCCAGCTTTCTGGATCGTGGTAGCTGCAGCTAGTGAGCTGATTGGGATGAGTAAGCTCAAGGACAATTCAGTCGTGCAATTGCTGTTCACTGTCCTGCGTTCCTTGAAAGGAAAAAAGGGCTGATCCCTGCTGACGGCAGGTGGTTGTTTCGATTTTCAACGCGATCTCCTTTAGACGCATTTAAGCGCGAAATTCAGCGTCGTAAGTTTGAGGCAACGCTAAAGCCTCGGATCGATGCTGAAGTAGAACGCTGGCATGAATCACAGCCGCCAGTCATGCCACCACCCAAAATTGACGGCCTGCACATTAAATCACCCTGGAATGACGAACAGTAAAGCGATCTCACTCGAACAGCTTTTCCGGTACTACAAAGGCTTGCCGCACCAGGCAGCAAGCATCTTTTTACTAGAAGAAGATCTAGCAGCAAATGGCTACGAGGTTGCCATGCGACGTGACCGAGACTGGTTTGCGACTTGGAGCCAATCAGGCAAGCAATCCGATCACAAGCAAGCATTAGACCTGATTAAGAAGTTTGAAGGATGGCACGCAGACGCCTACCTGTGTCCTGCAAGGTTTTGGACGATTGGATGGGGCTCACTGACTCATCCTGATGGTCGCCCCGTAAGAGAAGGGGACTGGATCAGAAGGAAAGAAGGTGATGCCTTACTAGAAAACTCAGTGGATGAAATTGATCAGAAGCTGTTGCAAACCGTTCCTTACTGGTCAGACATGGCCGAAAATCAGCAAGCAGCGTTGATCAGCTTTGCCTACAACCTCGGATCTGGATTTTATGGATCACAAGGCTTTGAAACAATCAGTCAAAAACTTCGCACGAAAGACTGGAAAAATGTTCCTGACGCGATGCTGCTATATCGAAACCCTGGGAGCAATTTTGAAGCCGGTCTGAAACGCCGCAGACTGGCTGAAGGCAAGCTCTGGGCAGGTGGCGATCAGTCACCGCCAACTGAAACTGCAAAACTACGGCCTGAATCTGCATTCACAAGCCGTTTAACCCCGCACGTCACACTTGGGGAATTTGCGTTGAATCAAGAGGAGCGCAGATTTAACGAGCAGTATCAGCTAGATACTGCAGCAACACTGGCGGCGTTTTTGGAGCGTGTTCGTGGCAGATTTGGCGGGAAACCAGTCATAATTACGTCTGGCTATAGGCCACCAGTTATCAATCGATCAGTCGGCGGAGCAAGCGGCTCAGAGCACTTATACCCGGCACCAGGCGTTGGCGCTGTTGATTTTTATATACAGGGCGCTGACATTTATGCAGTACAAGAATGGTGTGACCAAAATTGGCCGCATAGCTTAGGATATGGAGCCAACAAAGGATTCGTGCATCTTGGTATCCGAGAAGGGGGTCCAAGAATACGCTGGGACTACTGAAATGACTGTGCTTTGTGATTGGGAAATCAAATCGCTTTGCTTCGGCGGAGCGATGGAAGACTGGTCGGAAGATCTGATCAACCCGGCCTCGCTTGACGTGAGACTTGGCAGCGGTCTGATGATTGAAGTCGCGGGGCAAAAAGACCTGCTCCATGTTGACATCTCCAACAGGACAGAAAAGAACCCTTATCGATTGACGCCAGGGGAGTTTTGTCTTGCTGAAACGCATGAAACTTTTAAGCAAATACCTGATCATGTTTGCGCTCAGTTCGCCTTGAAATCAAGTAGGGCTAGAGAGGGATACGAAAATCTGCTTGCTGGGTGGATCGACCCAGGCTTTTGTAACAGTAAACTTACCCTAGAACTAGTAAACGTAAGGCGTCATTGCGACCTTCCGCTATACCCTGGGCTAAAAATAGGCCAGATAATCTTTATGAGGATGAGCGCAATCCCCATTAACAGCTACTCAAAAACAGGTAGGTATAACGGTGATCCAACGGTTCAAGGCAGCAAGGGGTAGAAGCAAGACTCCTGGCTAGCATTAGACAGCCTGATAACGGCAGTAGTGGCAGCTGAATTCAGGCAGTGCAGGAGAAGCAGTCTGTGCAGGGAGTACTTGCCTACTTCTTTGATGACCCACGGGAAGAACGGGTGGGTCTGTGATCCCCTGAAATGCCCGAAACGAGTACCGGAAAGCACAATTTCTTATCAAGTAGAAAAACGTTACTTAACGACTGCAAGGATCATGTTCTTGACCTCAGCAAGAGAAGACCAAGATCCTGAAGAATTTAGTGAAATTTTTGCATCACGGCTAGAAGAGCTTACGGAAGAAATAGTAAGCTTCGACATGGAAGTAGTCCCGTTAAGCGGCGGGTTTGTTGGCCATGAAATTATAGGGTCAGAACTTGTACCCAAAAAAGTAAGCAAACATAGGTTTAGGCGTCAAATACTTGACGAGTGGGATAATCGCTGCGCTTACTGCGGCCAGCCCGGAGATACGTTGGATCATATTCTTGCCAGATCCAAGGGGGGCAGTATGAGCGTTGTGAATAACCTTGTTTGTTGCTGCAAATTCTGCAATGGATCAAAATCTGACCGACCAATGAAGGAATGGTTCCGTGAGCAACCATTCTGGACCCAAGAGCAGGAAGACCTTATCGGCTACTGGATGGAACATGGAACACTAGACGGGCTTTAAGGCTCCATCATGTGATACAGGTAAGTTTTTGCACGCCAAAAATCATCTGAATACCTGCAGATAGCTCCGCCTGGACTGCAAGACCTGTAATGAACGCCTTGCTTGCTATCGCGCAAGATTTCAATGTAAAAACCATTGCCGAAATCTATAGCCCAGTCTGGGACGTTAGTCGTCGAACCAGAACGCCGAGCATTGGCTGGCAAATCTTCCGCCACTTGATTTACCCTCGGCAAAACCAAGACTGCACTCTGATTTTACAAGCTTCCAGTGCAAGCACTGCCAGCAATATGGCTTTGGATCAGCAACTGCTCGCAAATCAGCATAGAGTTGCTCACCCTGCAATATGGCACTTTCGGCTGTAACGGCATTAAGAGCTATCTCAAAAATATCGGCGTTTGTTTTTATAGTGGCAATCCACTCACCGCTGTTGTCAGAAACGTTTAATTTTCCAGAATGCGAGCGATGACTAGTCATTCGGGGCGATTGAGAAAAAAGGCTTTTAGTTCTTGAGCTGCTGCCTGTGCGTCTGACTCTGTTTGCTCCGGGTTGCCCCAATAAACAACTTTTCCATCAAAATACCAGGGCTTGAAGTAGGATTCTACCCCGTGAGCAATTAGCTTTATTCCTGTTTCGGAAGTGTTCATTAAAATAAAACCGTAAAAACATTAAAATGAGATTGGTTTGAGATGACAGCGGACGCAAGCAACAACAATAAGCCAGTCGTTCAAATTTTAGCGTCAGAGCACATAGTGAAACTTTTGCTTGAATCTGTCACGCTCAAACTGGAAAGATGGCCTGGGGGGAATCCTGTAGAGCAAGAAGAGTTGATACGCCTAAAAAGAACACTTTTTGCGGCATCAATGGATTTGTTGCTAGATCGCAGTTGACAGCCTGATATGATTTTCTTTCAAACCAATCTCAGGGTTGGCTTGTCCTGAGGCGCACGGGGATCACCTGAACCAAGTCACGCAGGCGCGAGAGCCGGTGGCGTCCCCTACTAATTCAATCGTGATTCAAGATCACGTCTTGCTCTAAAGTCTGCAATTCTTCAGCAGCGCAAATTCGCATCTGTTCATGCTCAGATGGAGTAGTAAAGCCATCCCATAGAACAGCAACATACTTGCGCTGATGGCCGTCTTTCCTTGTCTTGGATCGAAGCTCAGTCACTGTGCCGGTTCGTGATGGATAGCGGCGTTGATTTCCTTGCTTAACCGCAAGCCCTAGATGAATGCGAGGCTTCTCAGAAACTCGATCACCAACGGCGAACTTGAACGGTTTGCTGCGTGATTTCTTTGTCATGGCGCTAAACGTGCTTTGCCCCAGCGATTTTTCATGTACCATTCGTGAACTGATGGGATCCACTCTTCAAAATGCGGCATCATTAGCTGGCACATCTGATGAATCTCTATCTGCGCGTCAGCCTTACCTCGCAAGTCAAGGAAGTGCATCAGGCTGCGTAGATTGAAGGTCACGACAAAATGCTGCCGGTAGTCAAATGGCAGCACTCCTCTAGCGTGTTCCTCAGAGATACCAGCATCCAAAGCTACTTTGTAACGCCGAGCAGAGTCCTCGCAGAACTGAAGATCCTTGCCCCGTAGCCGCTCGTCGTATGTGTATCTCTTGCCTTGGCGGTTGGTGTAATCACCAACAGGACGCAGATAAAAAGCTTCCTCGACATCGACAATACCCTCAGCTACAGCAGCAATTCGCTTGCCGGTGTAACGCATCGACTGAACGTCCCAGCTAGTGCCAACCCTGTGGGTGCGAGCCTGCTGAATTACTGAGTGCGGGAAATAGCCCACAGCGAATGTGATACTGGCGTGCTCCAGTGGGCCGTAATGGCCACGACCACCAAGTAACAAATGCTTAACAATTCGATCACCAGCATCTGGCTCACTCAATGGCTCGTCATGAAAGACCCAGCCTTCCGAGTAGTCCTGGTGCATTGCCTGCCAGCACAGAGTGGCTGGATCCCTAGTCTGGCTAAGAACGCCAATCTGGAAATAAGGGTCAATCTGCATCGTTAATTTCCTCTACAAGCATTCTTAGCTCGTCATCTTCTAACGAGTCAACAGCTGATAGGAACCCAGCTGTGATTGCAGTAACAAGACGTTGAGGGCTAATAATTGCTAGCAGCGCAAACTGCAAGCGAGTAAAAAGGCTGAACTTGATTTTCATTGATCGTGCATTTCCAATACGTGTTGGATACCGCGAATGTAACCATCCCAGTACCGAGAATCACCCTGACGGCGTTGAAGGCTTTTTTCATAGTTGTTGTAGCCCTCAATCAATAAGCTTTTGACTGACTCGATGCTCACCTCAAGTTGCTTTTCATTCATTAGATTCTGATCGAGCGATTACTGAAGCTTCGTCTTGGATTTTTTTGAGTGAGGCAGGACCAAGTTCTTCTAGAAGAATGCGCAAAAAGTGATCCTGATACAGCTCTTGATAGCTCTTAGGTGAAGGCGTTATCACTGCCTCGACCTTTGTTGCAAATTGCATCGAGATTCGGAGCTTTTTCTTCGCCCGATACGCCCACTCCTCATCAGGCTGATAGCCGTGTTTTTTTTCAAAAACTGAAACCTCCTGAAGCTGCGCCGCAATGTCGTCAACACACTCGATAAGCTCGTCATAAAACTTTCGGAGGTCTTGAGGCTCTAAGTGAGGCAGATCAGCTGTTAAAACTGGCCTGTCTAAAGAAGTGCTGTTGTAAATTGCCATTTTAAAATAAGGGGCAGAAATACTGCCCCGGTAGGGGTTTAGAAAAAGTCGTCTACAACGTTCCCGTCAGTGGCCTTGGCCACAGACTGGGCAGCTGCATTCACTGAACAGGCTTCTGACCCTTCAGCATTTTTCTCGTACTTGTAGTGAGGCTTGAAGCTCAGGCTGATGTAATTCTTGCCGCTTGCTGATTGCTTCTTCCATCCGCTAATGGCGAGTGGAATTTCATTGCGCTCACCAATAGGCTTGCCCTGCATGATGTACTCCGCCAAAGCGTAAGCCTGGTCGGCAGGAATGTTGATCACCCCATCCACCGTTGGATAGTTTTTTGAAGGATCGTACTTGTCTTTCATTCGAGCTTTCATGTCCTCAGCGGTCTGAGGAAAGAGTGCTCCGTTTATTGAGAATGAATCGGTCATGATTTTGTTTTACAAATGATGTAGCAGCCTTGCTTGGCCGCTTCGGTTTGAACTGAATACCGGTACTGACTAGATTCCTTGGTCATGCGACCAGCAATCTGAGCGATGGTACTGGCTTTGTAGCCTTCGTCAAGCTCTTCGCAGTAGTAAAGGACGAAAAGGCTAGTTTCAGGCGTTAAGGCAGCGATCTTTTCTCGCAATGGGCTTGTTTTGCTGTGTCGGCTTGTGCGTGCTGGAATATCAGCAGCATTGACAACCTTAATAGAAGACATAGAAGGTCTTTGCTTGCGAGAAATACTTTAACTCATAGTCTGGATTTTAGCAATAAGCTGATTGTGCTCCTCCTCCGAAAGATCATTCGATGCCCTGAGTTCAAGGATGCGTTGACGAATCGAATCAAGCTGTGACGGGTCAGCCTCTTCGATCTTTTTTACTGCAGGCTTGAATACACCTGTAGGGTGCAGTTTTTGCACAATTTTGCGCCTTTTTGGCGGAGTCCACTCGCAGCTGATCTCCTCGTCGATTTCAGGAGAGCCATAAACACGGATGCAAGGTTCATCCTTGCGAAGCGGGTGAGGCATAACCTGATTGGTCGCGTAAAAAGTCACGCGCTTCCCAGGCCATAACGCAACATCATTACCTAGCAATCTGATCAGTGGAATGGCATTGATCTTGGCCAGAGTCAGCTCAGAATTAATTTCCTGAAACGACATGATTGTTTGAATCTTTGGTTCCTGATCGTCAAAAGCGACCTCAGCCTTGCGCACACCCTTGACCGTCAGGGTCATGCGACCCGAAGCTGGAAACATGAAAGCCTTCAGCCAAGGCTCATTCATTAAGTCACCTACAAATTCCATCAGACTCCCTCCAGTAAATCGGCAACATCAGTGTCATTGGCTGGATCTTCAACTTGATACCAGCGCGGAGCTTCCATCGTATTAATGCCCCAGGATGGCCACTCGTTAGTGCCACGACAAGCTTTGATGCCTTCAATTGCGTCATTACGACGCTGACGGCCAACCTCCAACAGCTCGTCGCTGATGATATTTACCGAGTAGTTAAAAGGAAACGCCCACTCGTAAGCCAGCAACACGATCTGCTGGGGGTAAGCACCGTGACGGTCTCGAAAGCCTTCTGCGTAATGAGCGACTTGAATGTCATAGCCCAATGCAAATGACTGCCTAGCAAAATCGCGTGGGTTGGCACTACGGGCTTTTTTCAGGTCCACAAGCAAACCGTCCTCTGGTTGCTCTAGGTCAGGTAAATAGCGGCAATCGACATCGTTCTCTGCATCGTGCCAGAAATGAGGTACTTGCCCTGATCCTTGCAGGAACTCAGAAGCGATTGGATCATTCTTGAGCTTGCTAACGATCAACTGAGCAGTGTGGTGCCATTCCTCGGTAATCAGATCCGCGCACTTGGAGCGAGCAAGTTCTTGAGCCTCGGCCCAGATTTCCTTGCCTGCTTTTGTACGACGGTCTGCTCTTGGGGCAACGACGTACTTGCGACTAAACTTTTCAGGTTCAGTAATCAAGCAATCAACCAAGCTGCCCTGACGCATCGCATCAGATGGCACCATTGGCATACGGTCTGAATCTTCATAAGCAGCCCAGTAATCGACTGCTGTGCCGCAAGCAAATTTCTTGAGCTTGCTGGCTGATAAGGCTGGGTGATCGTGGTAATTCATTGGTTTGGTAATTCAAGTTCCATTTCAATCCAGTACTGACGAATCTCACCGTCGCCAGTTAATAATCGAGCGTCTTCGACAAGGGCTTCATCGGTGACGCCCGGATAACCAATCACGCACCAACTACCGTCTTGAGCGGATGCCGCCAAGGCTCTCACCTTCACCGCTACTGGTACAGCTTTTGATTCCATGAAAAACGCAATAATGTTTGCAAGGCAGATAATACCACTGTTTCGATCAGTCCGCAATTGAAACAGAGAAGTCCAGTGCCGCAGCTTCATGTTCTGTCATTTTTTTGGCCCACATCTTCGGGACCAAGTTGTTCCAGGTGAATCCCGCATCTTTGCAGTGTTGACGCTGCTCGTACCCCAAATTACTGACGTAAACGTGCCGAGGGAGCAGGGCACTTTCGATCAACCGCTCAAGCTGGGGCTCGCGTTTCATTACCTCTGCGAGATAGATGCAGTCGGTGAGCGCACGGTGGGCCTGCCAAACAGGAACGCCATAATCAACGCACAGCGACATCACAGAGCTGCGGCCCCGCTTGCTGTTCAACGGCCACTGAATATCGTCCATGCTGCAGATCCACTGCAATGGCATCGACGGTAGTGAGCCTTTCCCTCCAAACCACTGACGATCAAAATCAGCGTTGTGAGCCACTGCATAATCCGCTTCCGCCACCATCGCCCAAAACGATGCTGCCATCGGACTGGTCAAATCCGGCGCTTTCATAGTCAACGCAGGCTGGATCCGGTTCACAAACTCAGCTTCGTTCGTCAATGTCGGCAGCAAAAACGAAACCTGACAAATAACAGATCGCAGCTCAACATCAAACAGCACAGCTCCCAGTTCGATCACGGTGCTGTCGGCTGGAGTCAAGCCAGTTGTTTCCGTATCGATGATCAATAGTTTCATGCTCATGAGGATTCAATCTCCAGTGATAGATTTCAAGTAATCGTTTGTCCGATTCTGCAATCAGACGTTTTGCCTCAGCATTAGTCATCAACGATGCACAGCGAATACAAGGTCTTGGACCTGCCTTTAAGTTTCTTCAGTGCGCCGTGGTAGCTCATCGCTTCGATGATTTCGACGTGTTCTGATCCAGTCTTTTCGCGAAAAGTCGCCTCAAATCGCTGCATTTTGCACGCTTCAGCTCTACCGGGCGAATCGGCAATACCAGCATCACGCATCATTTTGCTCCAATCCATGCTCATGCAACGTTGAATGCACTGCATTAATCATCGTTGAGCTGGCGTGATAATGGCCACCACGACAGTTCACCAACACTCGGTCGATGACAAATTCAGATGTAAAGTACAAATAATTGCATGATCTGCATTTAATCTGACGGGTGACAGTGCCGCCATGCGAGTGCCGGGTACTAAGAACCTTTTTGGTGCCCCTCCCAGAAGCACCGCAATTCGGGCAGATCAAAAGCTACGCTCCTGAAATCTAACCACCGACTCAGGAACCAACAGGCGATAACTCTGGCGATTCCGATGGATCATTGATGCCTTGTGGATTGCTTGTTCCTCAGTCCGAGCCAATACCTCGACATACTGCCGGTCCTGGCCTGGGGACTCACAGGCCACGCAAAAATACAAATTGCTCATCAATCCTCTGATTTTGATTCTTTAGATTTTTCTTTTTGCTTTGCGATTCGCATAGCCTTGGCGTATTGCGCTTTTAGGTATTGGATGAATGCGGGAGTCATAAAAGATTAGAAGCGATTAGCCCAATACAAAAGCCAGAGAAAAGGGCAAGAGCGATTGTATCGTTCATTAGTTTAACAGTATAGATTTCGCTTCGTCAACTGATCTAGCTACCCCTGCAAGTCCGCCTGCGTTCCGAATGTGCTCAATAAAAGCCTTCTGCTGTTCAGTCGCACGCCCCTTGGCAGTCTTGACCTCCACGGCTGCAAATACGGCGATTTCAGTACCCACCATGTCTGGCGTAATCGTCACTTTCCGGTAGCCAATCAGATCTGAACCGCCAGGGCTACCCACCCCAAATTGCACATAAGTCCCGGTCTTAGGATTAGGCAAACTCCCACTGTTATTTCTCCACAACCTTGTCGGGCCGCGACTACATGCCAGTCTGATCTCTTGCTGGATTCTGGTTTCGCTCAAATCAGAAATGGCGCGATGCCATTATTTTCTTCGCCCATGGTACTGGGTATTTATAGCCTCGACTTTTGCCTAGCTCAATCAGTTGCTCCAGCGTTTTAGCCCTCCCTTGTTCCGCACGCTTGGCAATATGGGCTTTCTGTTTTTGCAGTCTCTCCAATGCAGCTGCCTGCCTTGAATCAATCTCTCCTAGCTCACCATCAACCTCAGCTGGTCCACCACGAGTCGGAGCCGGATACCGATACCCGCATTCAGGGCAAACCGGCGCTGGAACATGAGCACAAAAACAAGCAGGACACTGTCTGACGGGAGGTGCCTGCTCACCACGCTTCTTCCGGCCCTCCAAGCTCCATTGCCGTTCCATGTCCGGGGGACCGTGCTCGAAAATCGAACCAGCATGATCTAAAACCGTCAGATGCTGCTTGCCACTGTCCGGCGACGTTCGCAGGCCGCGACCAATCGATTGCAGATAGAAAGTCAAGCTCTTGGTGGGGCGGAGCAGAATTATGCACTCGATCTGCGGCACATCGACACCAGCAACCCACAGCTGGGCATTGCAAACAACCTGCAAGCTGCCATCCCTAAGACCAGTCAAGGCCGCGACTCTCTCTGATCGCTTGCTCTTACCTGAAATTGCAACAGCCTTATAACCCTGGGCTTGAAACTCAGCCGCAACATGCTCCGCATGGCTGATCGACGTACAAAATGCCACCGCTCTTTTGCCATTGCAATGCTTCTGGTAATGCTTGATGACATCACCCGTGATGGTCGAACGGTCCATCTCACCATCGATGTCCGACTGCCTGTAGTCACCGGCTTGCATCCTTAGCCCGGTCAGGTCCGGGCGATGCGGCGCGAAATACTTGATCGGGGCCAAAAGCCCCTCTTGGATTAATGCGTTAGTGCTGCACGTTGGCACGATCTCATCAAAGATCTCACCCAATCCCTTACCGTCCAGCCTGCATGGAGTGCCGGTCAGCCCCAGCAGCGGTGGGTTGCCAATCTTGCCCATCACCTTGAGGTAAGTCGTCGCCACCGCCAAGTGACACTCATCCACAATCACAAGGTCAGGTGGCGGGAACCCATCACGCCTCGCAGCAGTTTGAACGCTCACGACCTGAACCCGGCGGTGATACTCCATTGGCTTGCCAGCAGCAATCTCGCCAAAAGGAATCTTCACCGAACGCAGCCGGTTGGCCGTGTCATCCAAAATCTCCCTCAGATGAGCAAGGAACCAGACAGTTTTGCCCTTATCGAGCGCAGACTGGATAATCGCTGCACTGGTATGGGTCTTGCCAAAACCAGTGGCAGCACAAAGAATCGGTGCCCGATATCCAGACCGGTACGCAACCCTGATGTCATTTATCGCCTGAGTTTGGCGGGGGCGGAGGGTCATGCCTCGTCCCTATCAAGTTGCAACAGGCGCAGCGATTCAGTGGCAAACTTTCTGACCGACTCCGCTTCGCGAGCAACTTCTTCCAATGTCTCCCTGATACTAGGATTGCCATCCTTGGCCAACTGTCTTTCAGCTGCCATTACGTCTTGATAAACGATACCTCGCCCGAAGCGAAACTCCTTTGACGCTGCTGTCATTGTTTTCTCTAACGGAATTTGGATTTCTTTCAATGCCGCTACAATCTTCAGCCGATCTTTGCTGCTTTTGCTTTCACGTTTAACAAGAGCTTTCATGTGATCGTTGAGTTCGCCTGTTGGCGTAACTTGAATGTCCTCTCTAAGAGTTGAGTGTCCCGAACTTGGGACACTTGTCGTTGGCTCCGGTGTTGGAGTCGTTTCAGGAGCACTGGGGGTCAGTGCTGGCTCAGGTGCTGACGTAGGCTCTACCTGAACTTCAGCTCCTTTCCTGCGTTTGATTTCCTTGGTGATTGTTTCGCGGTTGCGACCCGTTTTCTTGTGAATGGCGTTGGTGGTCAATCCTTCTTGAGTGTGCAGCCTCCACCATTCCTGCCGCTCTTCATCTGTCGGCTTTTTTCGGGAGGGCTCGGATCCTTGAGTTGTATGGTTCGCCATTTGGCGAACGTCATCAGCTGGTTTCAGCTTGCGGCGCAACGACGTTTCAGCAACGCCAAACCGCTTGGCTGCACCCAATACGCTGATGTTTCCAGTCTGAACCGCAGCGATAGCATTTTCCATTGATTGTTCTTCAGATGTTCTGCTTGCGAGCATTTCAACAAGTTTGCAGTCGTCTCCGCATTTAGGCTCTTCGCTGTTCATGGAATAAAAAACCCGCTTAAAAGCGGGGTGATAAAGTTCAATTCAAAAGTAAAGTCAAAAGCATCGCTCAATCACTGTGGGTGACAACGCTCTAGCGACTTTTCCTGCTTTTGAGCCATTTTGCGGGTTATGCTGTGCAGTAACAACTGCCAGCGGAAGAGCTGCCTTGACGGATGACATTACTTTTTCAAACCTTCCAGGCTTGTCTGCCTTGATCCATTTGAGAAAAGTGCCTCCTTCTGGCCTTGCTTTCTCAAGCTGATTCCAGAGACTATTTCCTGCGTCGGAATACTGCGCGGGGGTAAAATGATTTAAGTCAAGATCTGCTGCTAAAAGTTTTACATAGCAGGAGAAGGCTGCCTTAAAGTCTTTAGCGTTCCCTGCGTGCAAGATTGAATCTTGAATGCTTTCGCAGCTAAACAGTTCAACTCCACTCGTAGAGCCAACCCTTTCACGAATCTCTGCGCGAGAAAAATCCCTAGAGCCAGTATTGGCTGAAATAATTCGAGCCTGTACTTCTTCTTGAAGAGAGCAATTAATAACCGAGCAACGTACCTTTACGCTTTGATAACCATTAAAGCCAGCTGCTTTTAACATTATTTGCAACGCTAATGTGCGGTGACGGCCTGACGTAATGATTGGGCCAGCAACTGATCCTGCTCGTAAGTCGTGAATGTAAGCGACTTCAATATCTTCCATCAGCCTTTTCTCTCTACCGCCTCCTGACTTGCGGATTAGCCCGTACCGCCCAAACAAGATGTCATTAACCGCTGAAGGGTCAACGGCTTGAGCTGTTACTTCGTGCTTTGAACTTTCAGCTAGTTCGGCGAAAGTAAAACAACGTAGAGCAGAACCACCGTCCGGTTTTTGAACTTGAAACTCGCTTTCTAAGCTTTGAGTCGAAGAAACAACTCTTTCGATGTTTTTCTTTAGCTCAGAGGAGCCGGCCTTTGAACTGTTTAGAACCTCAGTGGCTTTTTTGATCACAGGAGCGAGAGACGGGATCAAGCAGGGGTCGTAGTTGGTTGAAGTGCTGGCGTTCATTTGAACTCAGTAAACAAAAGGACTGAGCTAAAATGGAAAGCGGATAGGCAAACCATTTAGCCATTGCATGACCCCGATTGGCGTCGGGGTTTTTTCATGCTGCAAGAACCATAGCAGTCAAACGCCTGTGTTGTCGAATTTGCGGTATATACCCGCCCCTCAGAGTGTGCGCACAAAGAATCACGGCCAGATGTTGTGTACACGTACATACACGCCAAGCTCGCAGCTTTCGTGTACTCTCAGTCCCTACAACAAAATTAAATGCCTAACTCTGTTCTTATCGACTGGTCAATCACCGAAGACTTCCTTGAAGCCATCGGTCGCAGTACCGGCCCAATAGTTTTCGCTGTCTATCCCTCAGATCCGTCGCGGCCTTGCATCC
>Ga0181412_1000275_pt1 | contig 22518 bp, 26 predicted proteins | sample 35SPOviralmetaG_FD_130113 | JGI IMG/M metagenome (GOLD analysis project Ga0181412, IMG submission 130113) | Marine viral communities from the oligotrophic San Pedro Time Series (SPOT) site, San Pedro Channel, CA, USA - 35 SPOT_SRF_2012-08-15 | ecosystem: Environmental > Aquatic > Marine > Strait... | reverse complement strand
GCTAAGTCGAGCTTGGTATGATTATCGATGGCAAAAATCGGGTCAATGGCGGCGACACACGACATCTCATTGGCCACTAAACCCTACTACTGAACATACCACTTGGGTGGAATGGTGTAAAGTTCGAAATCTCTTACAAACCAATGGTGTCCGATCAACTCCTCAACTGCGTGCCGCTTGGACACATGGTTATATAAACAACCGCACGGGCCTTATCATTTAAAATACAAAAAAATAGTGATTTTACAATAAAGTTTTTTTGTTTTTTTTCTTATGTTTACCTTGGGTATAATTATAATGCACTGGTAAACACTGCATCTTTGAGCTCATCCTTGCGCGTTTTATGTGGGGTTAACAGGATAATTTCATCATTCTCTTTTTCATCTCTTGCGACCTCTTCGTCGTGCTGGTCCCAGCGCGAGAGAAGCCCAGAAAGCTTCTGTTCAATCTCATGCAATTGTGCACACCGGTAATCATAATTAGCCCAGACAGATTGATTGGCTTTTTCCAATTCTGCTACACGGGCTTTCAATCGAATGTTTTCAATCATGCTTAGAGTTGCGAAAGTGTCGTGATTATGTTTTTGTTTTGAAACGAGAATCATTTTTATTTCGTTCATGGCCTCACGTAGCTTTGACCCCTCAGGTAATGGAGGTGTGACAATATCTCGAGGTGGTAGAGAAGGCGGTTGTGCTGCAAGCAACACTGTATAATCAACGAGGTCGGACCCTAAATCCGAGAAATGTTTGCTTGAGCTAGTGAATGATGTCATAGAGTTCTGCCATTTGAGAGAAAAGTGGAGTCTGCTTCAATTTTTGCAGGCAAACGCATTGTTTTTAACGATGACATCGAAAAGGTATTAATGTGAAGGGAGAGTATGAGTCCTGTCATGTTGTATGTTATGTTTTTCGATGTCATCGTTAAAAACAATGCGTTTGTCTGAAAAATTGAAAACTTTTACCTTGTTTATAAATAGGTAGGCCTAAGATACCAGTAACTTTTAAAGATACAAACATACGCAATGCGATTCCCTGACGAAATCCAAACGATCATCAATGACTATGCAAAACCAGCAGCGGCTATGACGCGCGAAGATTGGCGAGAAGGTTCCAGCATCATCGAACTACTTGAACAAGACAGGTGGTGGGATGATTATAATTGGCACTGCATTCATCAATCTGACGAAGATACCTGGGTAGAGTGGTGCAAGGACAAAATGATAATTGGTCCCCCGCGCCACCGCAGTTCCCGCGAAGAGGCAGAGCTGGATGAAGACTACTTGTCCGATGAAGATATCGATCGCCACTGCCGCCCCTGGTCCAGAACATGGCCTCATCCCGACGACCACTCCTGGTGCAAAGTCAGGGCAGTCCCAGATTGGGCGAAAGCCGAGTACATCGCCGCTGGAAGTCCGACCCCTTGTTAACTCAAAAACCCACAAACATCAAAAAAAGAAAATCAAAAAAAGAGAATTGGCTGATGGGCCTTTTCTCTTTTTTGATGTCATCGTTAAAACAATGCGTTTGTCTGAAAAATTGAAAACTTTTACCTTGTTTATAAATAGGTAGACCTAAGATACCAGTAACTTTTAAAGATACAAACATACGCAATGCAATTCCCTGACGAAATCAAAATGATAATCCGCGAGTTCGTGGGATCAAGTATCAACGACTTGGTGGAAAAAGACCCGTTGTGGCGCGCTTATATGGCTCACTGTGACCGTGTGGTGGGATTGCCCGGTCCCCTCCCCTCGTTGTTTATATATTGCAAAATGAGGAGGAAACTCAAAAGGCCGATCCTCCGCTCCTACTACCAGTGGAAACGCCACCGAGACGAGATGGCAGTCCGGATCGCCAGGAGGGATGGATTGCCCATCCCCCGTACCAACCATGCCGACTGGGTGACTGACGAGTACATCGCCGCCCGAAACCCGACCCCTTGATAACTCAAAAACCCACAAAGACCAAAAAAGAAAATCAAAAAGAGAATTGGCTGATGGGCCTTTTCTCTTTTTTGATGATTGAAAATCATACAGTTTTTCGATGTCATCGTTAAAACAAGGTGATGAACTGTAAAAATTGAAAACTTTTACCTTGTTTATAAATAGGTAGACCCAAGATACCAGTAACTTTTAAAGATACAACCCTACGATGCAGGAAGACGCAAATGATCAGTTCAATCTGGATCTCTTGTACGCTGACGCCCCTGGTGTGATATCTACACCTCAAATCCACGACAACATCGTCAACACCTGGCGCGCTGGGCAAGAAAAAACCCTCTACAATGTCATTGTAGTCAAGTGTGATGGCAAAGTCACCCTCCTCTCTGCCCCCTTCGAAACAACTTTTGACCCCAATGGGTCCGAAGAAAGTTTGCGCAATTTTCTGAGCATGTATGTCAGGTAGATCACCGCCCGCCCCCCCTCCTACTGGCAGTGTGAACGCCGCCGAGGCGAGATGGCAGTCCGGGTCGCCATGAGGGATGGATTGCCCATCCCCCCTACCAGACATCCCGACTGGGTGACTGCCGAGTACATCGCCGCCCGAAACCCGACCCCTTGATAACTCAAAAACCCACAAACATCAAAAAAAGAAAATCAAAAAAGAGAATTGGTTGATGGGCCTTTTTTCTTTTTTGATGTCATCGTTAAAACAAGATGATGAACGGTAAAAAAATGAAATGAACTTCTTCTATTATGGGTATGTAACCAAAATAAAACTAGTATCTTAAGATACAACCCGACGATGCAGGAAGACACAGATGAGCAGTTCAATCTGGATTTCGTGTATGCTGAAGCCCATGGTGTGATATCTACACCTCAAATCCACGACGACATCGTCAACACCTGGCTCGCTGGGGGGGAAAAAACACTCTACAATGTCATTCTTGTCAAGGCAGATGGCACGGTCACCCTCCTCCCTCCCAGCATGGAACCAACTTTTAACCCCTATGGGTCCGAAGAAAGTTTGCGCAGGTTTCTCACCAGCTATGTGAGGTAAAAAAAACCACAAACATCAAAAAATAAAAAATCCATAAACAACTTTTTATTTTTTGCGTGCTATGGAAAAATTGATAGCAATGAACATTTTAAAACAATCCATAGTTCCATTATTTATAAAATTGATAGAAATAAATTATTGTAGAAGCCGCTAACCCTCAAAAATGTTTGCACTTTGTCTTATACCAGGAATTACCGGTCATCGCAATAATTGTATATGCAATGGATTGATTATAGGTAGCCAAATAATATTTTGGATCTTTGTTGTACTGACGGTTGAGACACATTATTCGAAAGAATACACACATTTATGGACATGTACATTTGGAACTATGGGTTGCAGTTGGTTTGTGTTCCTATGTACATTGCTGAATGCACTTGATCATGCTTGCATTAGATGCAAAAAGAAAAGGGGTTAGTTTCATTAATACATGGCAATTTTTTTGTTTTTTTTAACAATAACGCAAGCATGAAGAAGGTCGTGTATGGGTAACTGATCCACCAAACATGTAGTGTGATGTTTTTGATATTTGGTTTGGTTCAAATGAACGACACATGCATGTTTCTTCTATCCAAATAAACGATCCCATTATCACAACAGCAATGAATAAGACTAGTCCAACCATTGCATCATTGATTTGGGTTTCGGATGGGTATGTGTGAGGGCGATAATTATGAAATCTAACTCGATCCAATGGAACACGGCAGCTATGGCACCGATCTTGAGTTGCACGGAACGTTGGCCAGCATTTACTGCAAACATGATGGCTACAGTTGAGCTTTACATTTTCCGTCGACACCTCTAGACATATTGGGCACTCCATCGTGAAGAATTGATTTGGTTGATACATACTGTTTGATTACTTATTTCAATGCAATTTTCTGAAAATTGCAAAGGGTTAAAGCGATTAGGGTATATTACATACAAAAGCATGTCCCAGGGACCCCCCACTCAAGACAACCTGCCGCGCGATGATAGCTCGAGTAAAGCGTCTCATGTAGATGTAGCAGCAGCTTCGTTGAAAGATATTGCGCCACCCGATGACACTCTTGGACCAATTATAGAGAAGGGGATGGACAGTAACAACAAGAACGCAATGAAAGTGTGGCGAGAGCAAGGATCCGAGGCAGCGGTGAAACACATGTTTACTCGCCCTGATGGAACGCAGCGATCTTATGCAGAAATGAGAAGCTTATATGGTTAGAGTTTTAGTTGAAAACTAACACTGAAAAAAGGCATTAATACTTGTTCTCGCATCAAAACACATGTATATTTAGGCGAGAAATACTATTGTTTTAAAAGCTTCTAGCAATTATCTTAAACCTATCTAAATAAATCATCTCATAACTTTAGTATAATGAAGGTGTCGATCATTGTACTCGCATTTTCCGCAGTTTCTGCTTTGGCTACTAATGTTGGTAGTGATCACTGGGGTCGTTTCCAGGACTTCATTTACGATCATGCAAAGAATTATACTGAAGTCGACATGTGGCATCGATTCAAGGTTTTCTCCAATAACATGGATATGATTGATGAGCACAATCGTCTAGGTGGTTGGCAAATGGGTGTAAACAAGTTTGCTGATCTTACAGGACACGAGTTTGAGTCTACCGTAAAGAATGGATGCTTTCTACAGGCAAGGAACTCTTCATTGCGCAAGACAAAGGGGTGTGCTTCTTTCACTGGACTTGCTACTACAAAGGAGAGTGTAGATTGGCGCGATGAAGGTGCAGTGACACCAGTCAAGGATCAAGGTCAATGTGGAAGCTGTTGGAGTTTTTCGGCAACTGGTGCAATGGAGGGAGCATTGAAGGTTGCAACAGGCAAGCTTGTAAGCCTATCTGAGCAGCAGCTTGTTGATTGTTCGTTCTTGAGCTATGGAAACATGGGATGCAATGGAGGACTTATGGATAACGCATTCGATTACGCAATTGATACTGGTATGTGTACTGAGGATGATTACTCGTACGATGCCAAGCGTGGTTCTTGCCAGTCTTGTGATGAAGACTACTTTATCAAGAGTTGTTATGATGTAACTCCTAACGATCAAGTTGCTTTGAAAGAGGCTGTTGCTTCTAGTCCTGTGTCGATTGCAATTCAAGCAGATACAAAGTACTTCCAATTCTATACTAGTGGAATCCTTGATAGTGATCAGTGCGGTACTTCACTTGATCATGGTGTTCTAATTGTTGGTTACGGCGAGGAAGATAGTACTCCTTACTGGCTTGTAAAGAACAGTTGGGGGTCGTCTTGGGGTGACAATGGCTATGTAAAGATCTTGCGCTCGGACAGCACCGATGACCCTGGAATCTGTGGTATTGCAATGCAGCCTTCTTTTCCTACTGCATGAATAAATCTTAATGTGATGATATTAATCACAATAAGATTAATCAAAAAGTTCTTCAAGGAACTCCTCTTGTGTATCTGTTGTTCTAATAGCTGCTACAACCTTTGCATGGGAAATTGTTTTATCTCCAATGAAGTCCAACGCCTTATTATCTAATTTTTCACCAGTTCTGTGTTCATATATCTCATTAATGATGTCCTTACATGCATTTTGCATATTGAGATGAATATCAATCCTACCTGGTCTAGTTAATGCCGAGTCTAATGAGTCATAACGGTTACTGGTAATAACTGTGATTCTGCCATCATTTTCACGTACACCATCTAAGATATTTAACATTGCGCTGAGTGATATTTTTGGTTGTGGTTTCGCTCCTTCAATTGCTTTCTTGATCATATCATTTTCTTTTTCAAATGAAACTGTTTTCATTGCCTCCATCATCTTAGCAACATCAGTGAAATCAGATGTATCTGACCTTTCATCCATTCCGATTTGACAATCAAGATCTTCAAAACAGATAATCTTTTTATCGAATCCAAATGGTTCATTTTGTTTGCGATTGAATGATTTACAAAAATATGCAGATAGAAGTTGATCTTCACTAGTAATTTTATCAAGTGGAATCTCTACAATATGTCTACGCGTTTCGTTAGCAAGGGCTTTTATAAAAGAAGTTTTACCAGTACCAGGTGGTCCACTAAGGCCAAATCCACAAGCATATGGATCTCCATTCTTTTCGTACTCAGTTCTTCCATTCAAAAACTTATTCAATTGTGAAACAAGTTTGTTTTTGCCTTTAAAATGAAAATTATCAAATCTGCGGGTTGATTTGAACGAAATCTCTGACCATATTGCATTTCCATCTTCATCAAATGTCTTCAATCGGTAAATGAATAAATCATCCATTCGTTTCCTATTGATTTTTTCAAGATATTCTGCAGTTATGTCTGATATTACCGAAGCTAACTCTGATACACTTAGTGTAAAGGAATAAAGTGTTGCTCCAAAATGCTCAGTATATGTTTCAAATCCTTTATTTTCACTATCATTGTGACGTTCTAAATAAGTTGTATACATGTAAATGTCATCTTTCACTTTGAAAGGTCGATTTCTTCCAATTAAAAAGGATGACTCATGCTTAGATACCTTTTTCTTTTTTCTGAACTCATCATCATCATTATTATTATCATTTACATCAGTAGATTCCACAACATTGACAATTTTGTTAGGACAATTCTCTAAAACATAATCGTAAACTGCACTTAGCTCATTTGAAAAACATTTGGTACGAGTAGTATTCCAGAAACCAATACGTTTTGTTACAGTGCCATCTATAGTTATAGAAGCGGTTGGTCTTTTGCCCATGTAAATGGTTTGAACTGTTTTGTAATTACTATCAGTATCCATCTCTCCTATTATAGAAACCAATTTCATAATAGCGAACCCAATGACTAGAAAAAAAGGGTATTTTGAAAAAAGATCTGCTAACAAGTTCCCTTTGAACATGTCATATGCAAATTGTCCTCCCATTGCATCAGCAAGCATATAATTACAAACTAAACGCATGTAGGCTTTAGGTAAGTTTTTATTAGAAGGCAAACTCAAATTGTATTACATTCTTCAAGTTCATTTTGAGGTATTTGAATAGGTCACGTCTAACCCTAGTTAGAATCTGTTGTTCTGTGTAATTTGAACCGAGAACTTTCATCAACCTAGTTGTATACATAGACGAGTACTCTTCCGTATCCATCTTGTGCTTGTTTTGTTCTTGCCACTTAACGAACACATTCATTGCATTCTTGCCTACATTTCTGATAATCTGTGATAGCTCCTCAGTAGTCATTGCTCTCCAGCCATTTTCTGTTTTGATGAAGAATGTATTATCTTTTTGATCGAATGCTTTGAGCGGCAGCTCTGCTTCTAAGTGGGTGGGAAACCAGCGCTTTAGCACCATACATACACCTTCTATGTAATCAAACTTAGTTATTCCATCTAGATCTGAATCTTCAAAACTTTGATGCTCCATGAAAGTGTCAAACCGAATTGTATCTTCATAATTTGAATCCAGCCATTCTGAGACATGAAGACGCTTCTTTTTGAGAGCAGCCCATTTTGTTAATTCTTCGATTTTTTCTTCAAGAATCCTATTTTGACGTGCAAGTCCCAGTACCATATCGTATAGTTCTCTGTGTGATGGAGTATCTGCGTTGAGCTCAATATTAGTATCACGCTCGACTTTTGTTTGTGTTAATAGTTGACATCCTGCAATATGACGATCATAATAGACCTTTCGCTTGTATCCACGACCACAGCATTGGCATATGTAGTTTGATTTAATGTCAGTCATGGTGATAGTTGTGTAGGTGAAATTAATGTAACGGTTATTCAATTTTGCGAGTAAAAAATATGCACGTATACTATACTGATGTCTTATCTAGCTGGATCATGCGATTGTAGCGGTAGCGAAATATATCCTCTTCCTGCTCAGTGTCAAACATGTGGGTGGTTGAATACAGCAACTGCATCAGAAATAGTGAAAATTAGGGAACAAACAAATGAAGCAGAACAAAGACGTATCTGGAATACTGCTAGGTTACCTGCATCATTATACACAATGAACCTCGGTGCGATGAACGTTATAGGTAATAGCAACAATCAACCATTAGCACAGTATGGAAATGTTAATTGGAATCAGATGAGTGACCGAGCTGTACCGGGCATAATTAATGTAAATGTTCCTAGACAAAGAACACGTGCTATTCCTGGCAAACTAAGCGCAGCAGGTAGCGGGGTTGATGTAAAGCATGACAGCTATGCCCGTTACTTGGCACGTAAAAAGGGTCACTTGTTAAAACAGAAGGGTTCGCCTATCACACCAGCAAGTCCTACACCAATGAATGGCAATAAATACTACAAACTAGGGGTAGTCGCAGGTTGTAACTGTTAATTAAAATATTTGGTATTATCAATATGCCACAACAATTGCAAATGGTTTTTACCACAATTTCTTCGACTTCGTCTATTAGACGATCTCAACCAGTACCATCACGACCAGTTAGTCAGCCAGTTCAGGTAGGATGTAATTTTATGGGTCTAGATTACTTGCGTAAATCCAGGCCGTGTGGATCATGTGGACATTCAAAGTAAAAATGAAGAATCAGCTTAAAATAGTAATCTTAAACTGATTTACATGGAGAACGTAGTTGATAAGTTTACCGCTGTACAGCAAGAAGGTCTTGAACTTTTCAAGCGAAAAAACGCAGATTATGGAAATGCATTTGAAAAATACGGCACAATTGGTGTTTTAGTAAGAATTGGAGATAAAATTATGAGGGCACAATCAATAACAAGTCGGTCTGTAGTACTTGTATCTGATGAAAAACTACGCGATACTTTAGTTGATCTTCAAAATTATGCTGCACTTTCAGTAGCATTGCTTGACGCAGCTCCAATGTCTACACAAGTGTCTGCGTCAGAAAGTGATGATGAAATCTGTGAAGATGCAATCATTGCTCTCGAAGAAGAGTCAACACACACACGTTGGTTTGCTTCTGAATCAAAGAATGGGGTAGAATATATTTGCACTAGAAAGGGCAATGAATATAATTGCAATTGTCCAGGATTTCAATGGAGGGGCTGGTGTAAACATGCAGATATTATGCATAAAGAGTTTAACATGATTAGCGACTAGTTAAAGAAATCTTGTCTGTTAAAAACAATGGATTACGACTATGTTTTCAAAATAATTTTGATAGGAGATCATGGAGTAGGAAAGTCGTGCTTCATTAGTGTATTGAGTAATGATGTGTATTATCCAAATTATACACCTACAATAGGTGTAGATCTTAGAGTTGTTTATACTCAAGTAACAGAAGGTAAACGGGTAAAATGTCATATATGGGATACAGCGGGACAAGAACAATTTCACGCAATAACTAGATCTTACTTCAATGGAGCAGCAGGCGCGATAGTTGTATATGATACAAGTGATCATTCAAGCTTCAACTCTGTAAAAAAATGGTTAGCAATAATTGACGCAGAAAGTAAAGTACCTAACTTACCGAAGGTTTTAGTTGCAGCGAAATGTGATAAAGAAGATGCAGTAAACGATTCAGATGCAAAAGCATTAGCAGAAGAATATGAAATGCCATTTATTAAGATAAGTTCTCTTCATAATCAGAAGGTATCTTGTGTTGTGCCGGCTCTATGTGAAGAGATTTTTCAAAAAAGCTTGAAAAAGGGTGTTTTGAATGGCATACGATTACGAGATCAAGAAGAACAAGTAGATATTATTAGGAAAAACACCGAATGTAAAAAGAAACCTACGTATTGTTGTATAATTTCCTAAGAACAATCTGTCCATTTTTACGACTTTTAACACAGCAAACATCATGTGTTTTAAACGATTTTGAAATAGATGAATGTGAAATACTTAGTGTTTCAGCAGCGCAGCGCATTGTATTATGTAATTGTATTTCGTTAGTTTCTAGAATGATAGAGATAATAATAGCATCAGATATGAAATCTTTGGCAGTATCAGGGTCCATTAATAGAGATACTTCGTGTGTCTTTAAACGCTTAAAAAATCATCCATCCTTAGTATATTATGGAGAACCTTAACCTTGATGTTGACAGCTACTCAGATGAGGATATAATGAAGCTATTTTCTCTGAAAGGCGATTTTTCTTCCGAAGCTGCAAGAACCAGTGGTAAACGTCTTATTAGTCAAGTAAATGCAACAAAACTCAATCCAGAGAAGAAACGTTCAATAGATTTATTTGTATCTAGTTGCATACAACGTCTTGTTAGTTATGCAAATCAAGGTCATACAGATCCCAATCAAGGCACATGGGCACAAAAATACAATACGATGGTTGCTGGTACTAACCATCAAATCATAGAAAAGCCCAGAGTTGAAGCAGGTAAACAAGGGCCAATGTTTCGGGGGGAGATTGGAGCAGGATATTTAAACCCGTTTGCTATAACGACATTAAACAAAGGTATCAATATCGACAGTCGTTTTCGCAAAAACTATTTTACTACATCGGCCTCTGATTTTATGTTTCATCTCCCAGATCCCCTTCGCAAGGTACAAAGCATGACAGTATCTGCAACTGATGTGCCTTTATCGGCATATGCAATATCAAAAAAAAGAGGGGATAATGCATTTCTAATATCAGATGAAACAGCTACTATAACAACAGCTACTACAGGTACCTCCCATGTTAATGGTAACCCGAGTTTTACACATTTTTCTGGGATTACAACCTTATATGCTGCTTGGCTTGTAATTATGCCAGATGGATTGTATGAACTTTCGTGGCAGGCTGAAAGTCAAGCACAACCCCTTGTTGTAAGCGTTAATAACGCAATCGCGCTCTCTATACCCGGTATTTTAGATAAGAATACAGGCATATTTTACAGAGATATTGCTGGTTATGCTACTAGTAGCTTAAATCCATCAGTAGATATTAGCTTTCTTAATGATAGAATCAGTGGAAGATCAATTTTAGGTTATCCAACAGGCCATGCAGTTACAACTTCAAGTAGGTTAGTACAAGGATTTAATGTTCACTTTGCGATTGATCAATATGGAAATAGAGATTTAGATAATTCGCTTCAAATGAAACTCGGTTGGAAATTAGGCTACAGAATGGGAAATTACATAGTTGCAGGCAATTCTAGTACAACTAGTACAACTAGTTCAAATGTAGCACTATCTGAGGGAGTTTGTTTGGTTTCACCACCCCGTTATGCATTTATTTCTATTGATGATGGTCAAAAAGCTTCTAATAATAATTATTCTGTTGCTTTTGCAGAATCAAGTTTAGATCAGGATATTATTGCACGGTTGAATTATGCTGCCGATGTAAATAGCAATGGTGCATATTTACTCGGGAGTGATATTGGTCTGGATAATGCAATGAACAGAACAAGACAATACTTTGGACCGGTTGATATAGATAAAATAAGAATTAGACTTTTAGACGAGTATGGGCGCATATTAGATTTAAATCACATGGATTGGTCAATGACTCTATCATTTGTTGTTCTCTACGAGTAATTCTTGATAGAACTTTTGAACTTTTTTAGAAACTTTGATTTTAGAAGGGTCAAGAGCAGTAAGACATAGGCCATCAAGTGACTTCACTCGTGAAAGAGCAACATATGTTTGACCACTTTCAAAGATACTTTTGCCTGCATCTATCTGTGCCAATTCTAGTGTACCTCCTTGTGCTTTGTGAATGGTCATTGCCCAAGCATGAATCAAAGGGATTTGTTTGACGCCCAACCATGGTATGTTTTCACTTTGCCATGTATGTGCAGTGATAGAACGACGAGTGCCATTTCTGAAACGAACAATCGGCCATCCACCTTCAAACGCTTCAATTATTCCTTGACTGCCGTTAACGATTGGTGCCTCACTTTCTAGATCTAGATTGGCTACACACATTACCAATGCTCCAACACAAAGATCAATTGTAGAATCAGCGATCAAGTTTCGACGGATTTGCTCGTATTCCATTTCAATTACATCCTCAGTAAGCTTTCGTCCTTTATCAGCAGTTCTTGCTTCTGCATCTATATTCATGTTTACAGCATATGTGTGTTTCTCTGCATCATGAAGTTTCGCCATTTCCGTTTTATTGATTGTATCAACTGTTCTTCTAATAGGCATAAGTACAGTTGGACGAATATCACCTTCAACATCAATTCCAACACGTGACATAAGTAGATCGTAACCACTACGTTTGATTTTTCCAATACGAATCTGATTGATTACTTTGGCAAATAGAGGATCTGGGTGACGGTATGTTTGTATCAGTTCAACAGACTTATCGAAAGTTTGTTTCCAAAGCTCTGATTCAAAGCAGAACTGGCATGTTTCTGGTTCATCTGTGGTACCAACTGGAGGAAGCTGATAGAAGTCGCCAACAAACACTAGCTGAACACCACCAAATGGTTTTTCAAAACAACGACGAGCTACCTTCAAAAGTCGGTCTAATAGCTCAAACAATTTCCTGGACATCATACTAACCTCATCTACGATTAGAATGTCTACAGATTTCAAAGTAGTTTTTTTGTATTTTTTCCCTACTACTCGCTTCACTATTTCAGCCTCTGTGCCATTTGCCATGCCAATTCCAGACCATGAATGTATTGTCTTTGCTTTGCATTCTAAGAGGGCAGCAGCACATCCAGTAAGAGCACATACTTGGATTTTCTTTCCTTGTACATTTGCCCATGCATTCATTAACCGAATAATGTATGTTTTTCCTGTTCCACCTGGTCCTGTTAGGAAAAGGTTATAACCAGCTTTGAAGAAGTCCAACGCATGTGTTTGCTCTGTAGAAAGTTCCATCTTGTTTATAATTAACTATTACTCTATAAACAAGTTCAATTTTGAGATTATGTGGCAATGGTGCAATACCTTTCAAGTTGCGCTGGTGGACTATCGCTGACATCCATCGCAGGTTGAGGTGCTTTCCTCCGAATTATCTCTGATGAAAGTTCGGTTTGTTGTTGTTGCAAAGATATGGTTTTGGGATATTGAAATGATGCAAACTTATCAGTTTGGGCTACTTTCCAATATTCAGAAGTCCATTTATATGTTACGTTCAATGATACATCACCGGTATTTAAGTATACACTTTCAGCAACACAAGGATTTATTATGTAATCTTTACCAATCACATATCCAGGAAAGTTTGTAGGATTCCAACTGGAATCGTCACCAGTAAAATCTGGTTCCATTGGAAGTGGATTAGGAATACCACCTGCATCATAAATTATTGTATTACCACTAATAGCTGTTCTTGATATAAACTCAGAACTCCCTCCTTGTTTTTCAATAAATGGTGCAATCCAACTTGGACTAGCACCAACAACACTTGCAGTAAGTATTGGATTTGCCAATGATTTCCCTTTGGATGCATCTAGTAAAAGTTCATAACTATGTGCTGCTTTTAAACAACCTGCTCCATCTGTTGCAGTACCATTACTATCTTGGACACTACCCTCAGTAAAAGTGTAATTGATACTGCCTTTCTTTTCCCATTGATTTGCTGTAGCAGTTGGATATAGATTTCTAGAAATTGATTGGTTTACCAAACCTCTATAAATTGTTTTCTGTTTAAGGCTCTCAGTTCTTTTACTACTATTAACTGACAGCAATGGTCTTTCGAATGCTCTTGACATGTCTACATTAGATATAGATAAAATAGCTTAGATCGCACACTACAACTTTAGTACGATAATAGATATAGATAAATAGCCTAGAGACCAGGTGACTATATTATTGAATGGGCTCTTGTATGACTGTACCATTATTGATGACTTCACCACTTCCAGAGGATATTCAAGTAAGTAAACTACCTACATACACACCGAAGGTTATAAACCCAACTGTTGTTAAAGTTTACGACGGCGATACAATTACTATTGCAGGTCGCGTTGGTAGCGAGCGAACAATTTACAAGTTTTCGGTAAGATTGCTTGGCATTGATTGTCCTGAAATGAAAACAAAGAATCATTCAGAAAAGAATATTGCTATAAAGGCTCGCGATTTTGTAGCAGATCTTTGTTTAAACAAGCCTATTAAACTAGAGAACTGTTCTAACGATAAATATGGACGTCTCTTGGCAAATGTTGTTGTTGATGGAAAAAACATTTCTGAACTTCTTATTGCCAATAAACTTGCTGTTGCATATGATGGTGGCACTAAACATGTTCCAGAAAATTGGGAAGTGTTTCACAATGGATCATCAGACGTATGATCATAATTTATCAACTAATACCAACCTTTTACGCTTTGTGTTTATTTCTAATGTAATTGGACAGTGATCTGAACCCATTACATTTGCTAAAATGCAACAGTTTTTTATCCAATATTGTTTTTGCTTTGGAACAAGGAAGTAGTCAATACGCCATCCTACATTTGCTTTCCTCTCCCATGGACATCTTTGATTCCAGTACGTATACTGGTTTGGCTTATCAGAGTATTTCAACCTAAATGCATCTTTCCATCCAGCATTCAATAGATCTTTAAAATTATCTCTTTCACCAACTAGGAAACCAGCACAACGTTGCCACTTGTCCGGTTTATGCACATCAATCTGTTCGTTTGCCACATTGAAGTCACCACAAAGAATTGTTGGCTTTATTTTGTTGAGCTGTTCAACCCATTCACGATATGCCTGATCCCATAAAACTTCTCTATATACATTTCTCTCTGTACCAGCACATTGTGAGTTGGGAGTATATACCGTTACTAAGATGAAGTATTTGAACTCTAAAGCAACCGTTCTGCCTTCAGTAGAACCTAAGCTCAACGGGTCCAACTCTCTTATTGGCTTGTTTTTGCACCAGATTGCCGTACCACTTAGACCCTTTCTTTGGTCCTCTCCTGTACAGCTTTTCCAAAACCTGTATGGATAAGTAGCTGCTAGAGCATCTGTCATCTTGACTTCACTTTCAAGAGCCTTTGTTTCTTGTAGACATACAATGTCATATTCTCCTTCTGCTAAGAAGTCCATATTGCCTTTCTTTATACGAGCACGAACACCTGCAATGTTCCAACACAAGATCTTGCTTTTCATGGTTATTGTTTATACGTATTAATGGTATGTGCTTTGTATCAATTTTTCAATAAATAAGCTTTTGTGTAAAAATTGAAATGCATATTTCGTTACATGAATGAAGCAACACCATGGCCCAAAAAGAATACAAGATAACCTTCCATGCAGACTTTGGCAATAGCAGTTCAATTGAATTACGATTGACCGTAGCGGAAAAAAATGAATGTTATAATCTCAGCTACATATGGTCTGACCTTCAGCAAACAACACCATTAACCCCCGTCGACATCAACCACCCTGCATATCCTTTGCTAGAAGATGATGATATGGAAGGCATTATAGTAAGTAAAAATGGCATTACTACACAACTTATTGAACACCTAGTCATGAATGATGAGGACTTGGAAAAAGTGTCTGGTAATGGAACAGCAAATGATTACAGAGTTCGTATCATAAGATCTCTAGCTACCTTCTGGGACTAAACGAAATATCTTGCTGCGATTCTAGAAAAACAAAACAAAATAAATTACATATTTTTTGTTTTGTAATGCTTTCTGTACTTACCTTTTTGTTGGTCTAGACCTAAACTCGGTCCATAGCTGGGTCGATGATATCCAATGCGATGTGAAGTGGCACATATCCAGCGAGTCCTTTTTCTGCAAATGAAAGCTCGTCTTCTATCATAAATGGAACCTGGTCTTTGTCGAAGAGAGGCATAATCGGGCTGGAGTCGGTGAAGTTGAACGGAATGATTGCAACAGGAATGGTATTGCCAATTACCCAGCTGAATACAATGCCGCTGATGTCGACGATTGCGGAAACAATGTTGGATTGAGCGTTCATGATCTGAAATGTTTGTAGCTAAGATGCATGCAGTATAAAAAAGAAAATGGCTTCAATTTTTTGGAAACTTATCAATGTAGTTTTTCTGTGACATCCTATTCTTCTGTCTTCATGCGAGGCCTTTTACGGTTAGTGTTGTCATATTGATCGTTCCCGTTCCCTTGCATTCCTACCATCATCATCTCTGTCATTTTCTGTAGCATTCCCATCTGCTGATCAAGTGCGGTCTCTAGAACTTTGATCCTGTCTTCTAGTTCTGTCTTCTTGCTTTGCTTGTTGACTTTACGCGATTGCTTACTTTCCCAAGGCAGTAGCATCCAGAAGTGTGGATCATCATAAACGATCTTTGCACTACCATGCTCCTTCAGTCGAGTCACGGTGCTCGATGCTACCTCGGTAGCATGCCACTCTTTGATGTGCACAAACGCCATTGCAAATGGACTCCTACGCGACTTATGTGGCTGGATATCAATCGATTCAACATCTGCGATTTCTAAATACGCAAGGAGACGAATAATCTTGGCCTTAGCTCTATCCGCCTTTTCTAGCCATGCAGGTGAACCAGCAAAGGCAGGAATGTAAACACGAGGAATGTAGAGCGAGCTGGTAGGAGCCATTTGAGTAAAAGTTGCTTGTTAATGCGGGTATGCCTTGCTACCATACTAGCAGGCCGTTTCAATTTTTCTGAATAACATAACTACAGTATTGTTAGTAGTGATGCTATATTGATTTATTTCTTAGAAGCCTTCTTGGATAGTACGAAGAAGTTTACAATGTAGTAGCTCATGATAGCCCAAACAAGTAGAGATACAACAGAGATGATGTTTACATTGATAGTGCTGTGTCGGCTCCACATGTGGATTAGAAGAATAGCAAGGAATAGAACAAAGGAGCTGTATGCGTAACCGTCATAGTACTTGCGCTTCTGTTCATCATTATCAAGGAAAAATGTTGCAATAATGCCAGTTGGCATGCCTCCAATAAGGGGAGCAAGAGCAGGCGAAACAAACTTAGACATGTACTTGGAACCAGCAATAACTGATCCACCAATCAAAAAAGGCTTGATAAGGTCCATTATACTTAATCCTTAGATTTAATTCAAAACAGGAGCTACTAGGTCTCTGATAGCAAGACTAATATTTTTACCAATTGCGATGTAATCCTTCTCATTAAGATTTGCCAAGCTAATGCGCAAACGCCATGGTGTAGCACCAAAGCCGGAACCAGGTAGAAGAATGGTATGATATTTAGAAACAAGATGGAACAAAAACTCAAGGTACTCGTATTCTTGTACTAGGTAGTTTGCTGCTTTCTCTCCATACATATTTCTGGTTACTTCTGGGATATCAATTAAGTTATAGTAGTCGGTCATAGTAGGTTTAATTTCAATATCGGTCTTCAATTGTGCATAAAAGCTCTTGATCCTCTTCCTTAAGATACCCTTTATATTGTTTCTATAAGGTTCTCCATTCTTGCGATCATTAATATCGTAATAAAGCATAATCGCCATTAAAGTTTGCTGAGGTGTTGAAAGACCACCAACATGTGCCTCAGCAACCTGACGACTATCAAAGACAACTCTGTCCATGAATGACAATTTAGATGGATCAAGAGTGGCAGTTTCATATCGCTTATCTAGAGCCTTCTTGTATTTTTGAGGAAGACCCTTCAAAATATCATTGATGCGGTTATTTTTGGCAACCATGCACAACCCTAGACGCCATCCGGTTGTTCCGAAATACTTACTGAGGGAGTAAACCTCAATAGTATTGCGAGGACAGGACAACATAAAGGAGTTATATTGGTCAGCAAAAGGAGCATAAACATTATCGGAAAGCACAATAAGATCCTTGCGCTCAGTGTTTACAATATGACCGATGCGGTCAATATTCTTCTTGGAGAGAGAAAAAGCTGCTGGATTGGCAGGGTTAACCATGAAAAGTGCCTTGATGCTCTTATCCTTGAGTTTATCAATCTCAGAATCATCAAGAGAGTAGTTGTTATCAGGGTTGCATTTCAACTCTACAATCTCAAGATCGTAATCTGAAAGACGAGGCATTTCGAGGTAAGGACTGAAGATAGGTGTAATAAGAGCAATCTTGTCCTTAGGTAGCAACAGGTAGTTCTCTTTGAGTGTGTTGAATACGTAAAGGATACCAGCTGCAGCACCTTCAGTTGCGAAGCATTCAAAATCATCAGGTTTCATCTTTGCCCCGGGCTCATCACCAACAGCTGCTGCCATGACAAGATCGTAAAGGAACTCTTGTGCTACAAGTGACAAATGAGGCTGAATCTGTGGAGGGACAGGGTAGAAGCAACCAAGAGCAGATTTTACTACATCAAGCATGATTGCTTCTACATCCTCTTTCTCTTCTCTAGCGCGCTTAGTAAGATACTTAAGATATCCCTTAAAGAACGATCCTTTCTTTTCGCCCCATTTGGAACTTTCCTTCACTAAAGCATTGTAATAGTTCTGCTGTCCTTCAACTGGATATGTTTCAATATCAGTTGCAATCGGAGTTGAGATCGACATTGCTGCTTGCTGAAGTTCTGCGAATACCTTTCTGCAAAAAGCGTTATAAAAATTAGGGTTACCACGACCTGCGTTAAGTGCATTTGGTCCTGCCATTTTAATCAATTTGTAATTAAGCTCAAATGGAGACAGACCGTTAAGTTTTTGAAACAATCCCTTTGGTATTCTTTTAACAAGTGTCTTAGACCTCTTGCGACTCCTGCGGTCTTTCTTCTTTCCGTGTTTACGGGTTGACATCTATACAGTATTATCATACAAAAATCTATTTCGAGCTGCTTAGAAAAAAGAACTACAAATTAAGTACTATAATCATATATAAGCAATATTATGGGATCCTCGTGGTATAGGCATATGCTTTCTGGAAGTCCAAAATGGCCTTGGTCATCTCTCTTGATATTGTTAACAACATTGGTTGCTGGATTAAAAAGGGTAATGGATGATAATAAAGCTTAGATGTTCTTCGAGCCTATATATAACCATGGGCGGTGGAATAATACCAGTTGCAACAGATGGCGTTAAGGTTTATTTCTTATTCGGCAAAGAAGTAGAAGATGGAAAATGGAGTGATTTTGGTGGTGGAAGAGAGAAAAAAGAAACACCTTTTCAAACTGCGGTTAGAGAGGGTGGCGAAGAACTATGTGGTTTTTTTGGATATGGGAAAAAACTGGCAACTAGACTCAAGAAAGATAGTTTGGGTCAAATTAGTGTCAATGGATATAATGCATTCTTGTTTAAAGCTGACTATGATCCAAATCTACCATCATATTTTAAACACAACTTTGCTTTTATGAAACACAAGTTTCCTGATAAAATTAATAAAAATGGTATGTTTGAAAAATCAGAAGTAGAGTGGCTGACTATATCTGAAATAAAGAGAAGGCGCAAACAGTTTCGACCTTTTTATAGGAGTGTTGTAGATCAAATAATCTTACAATCGAATATTTGATAATTACGCTCGTTATCATTTTCACCCAAAAATATGTAATGATGTTATGTCGATAATCGATACTGATCGAGATAACTTTGTTCAAGACCTATCCGTTTCAAGAGAAAACAAAGAACTTTATGGAGAGATATTTACCCCATTTTCTCTCATCGATAAAATGCTGGATCTTTTACCCAAAGAGTATTATTCTGAACCAAGTAGAACTTGGTTGGATTCTGGTGCTGGCTCAGGTTATATAACAATGTGTTTGTATTGGAAGCTTATGAATGGACTAGCGGAGGTTATTATAGACACTGAAGAGAGAAGTAAGCATATTATTGAGAAAATGCTATTTATGTCTGAAATCAGTGAAACGAATATTCAAAAACTTACGCAGATATTTGGTAATACAGCTAACATACTGGCGGGAGATTTTCACTTAGTAGTTGGTAGATTTGATACAATTGTTGGTAATCCACCATATAACACTGGCGGAATAAAGAAAGTACCAACAAACTCTTCTAAGAACAAATTGCAGGATGGGAAAATGTCATGGCTCAGTTTTACAAGACACTCTCTTTCGTTATTGCGTGATAATGGTAGTCTTCTTTACATCATACCATCTTTATGGATGAGACCTGATAGAGCAAAATCTTATGATCTCATTACCAGTTTTGAGCTACAAAAAGTGGTTTGTATGACGAATACGGAAACAAATCGATGGTTTAAAGGTGAAGCACAAACACCAACAAGTTACTTTCATCTTGTAAAAAGAAAAGCACATGCAAACCGTAGAGTATGCATTTATGATAAAGATGTAAAACGGTTTGTTGAGTTTAATTTCATACATGGTGATGCATTGCCTGTGCATAGTCAGTCTGTTATCAAAAAAGTAATGCCATGTGATAAAAGTGAATGTTTAGTTGTTAAAAAAACGAATATGCCCCCAAAATCTGTCAAAATCTCTCCTATTAAAACCAAAGAATGTCATTATCCTAACATTCGAACAGCTGTATTAAAAGGGCTATCACCAGAACTAGTTATTGATTATAGTAATAAACCAATGCCTCATTATGGTAAGAAAAAGATAGTTATGGGCCACAAAATGTATGGATTCCCTTTTATTGATTCGAATGGGGAATATGGTATTTCAAACAGAGATGCATATGTTGTAGAGGATATTAATGTTGAACGATTGAAAAAGATTGCTTCATTCTTCAAGACAAAGAGTGCTCTATACTTGATGGAAGGGACCAGGTATAGAATGAAGTATCTAGAAAAAGAAGCATTTTGGATGATACCAAAAGTTGGTAATATATTAGACGGAATATGGAGTGACGACGTTATATGGGAATATTTCTCATTTAGTGAGGAAGAAATAGAAGCCGTTAAATCACTGCATCGCAAAGATTACACATTTAGCTATTAGCCAAATCTTTCTCAACATCAATTACTGCTTTGGGGAGCTTAATACCAAATAAACCTGCGATTTCATCCCATTTTGTGTGAATAATACCAAGTAGACCAACCAAGAAAATGATTACTTGCTCGTGCTTATTAACCTTGATATCCGAGGATTTACGTCGTGGATAGAAGATCAATACCAAAACAATGTTCATCAAAAGTTCTGCTAAGTTGAGAGTTTGTTCATTGAGTATTTCAAGACGTTTAATTCTCTTTTCATCATGACCAACCAGACTAGCTAACATGTAAAATAAATCTACTATGCTCCAGACTACCTTAATACCAATTACAACCCATAGCAATACTTCATATGGATCAACGTGAATGCCCATTATGGTTTATCTTTTGAAAAGAATCTTCGCTGAATTGTCTCAGTAAGTAGATAAACAGAAGAAACAAGCACAATATCATATGCAACCGCATGCCAACCTACTTTTGCGAACCAGCGAGAGAAAAAAGAACCTTTCTTGTAACCTCTCTGAAACGCAATCATAAACCCACCAGAAATGATTACACATGCTGCTATTACAGATAGTAACTTAGATGGCTCAGATGTAGAACCAGTTAGTTTGGCAATAAGTGTTCCAACAATGATATAAAATAAAATGAGTACAACATCTAATTTATATGACTTCAAAGCATTATCGTAATAATACTCTTTCACTAATTTGTTGGCTCCAGTCATATAACCAGGTACATCTAATCCATAAATTAATACAGCAGTAACAATTGCAAGAGCAATGTTATAAGCTATAAAATAATACCCCGTATCAACTAGTTTCATAATAAACATCAGAGAGAAAATCTTTATCATGGAAAATTGATTGAGCTCTCTTCATATAACCACGCAACAGGAGAGAAAATGTTATACATAGCCACAACTAGGTTTAATAACGAAACATGGGATCAAAATGAGCGTTGGCGTGTAGTTAATGAGTGGGATGGATGCATATATGGAACACCAATGAAAATGAAGGATGACATCCCTCTTGGTTGTGCTGTTGTTATCTTAGAAATGAATAACGAACAAAACAAAATCATGGGTCTTGGCTTAGTGGAAAACAAACTAGCACTTGATAAAAGATATAACATCTATAAGTGGGGGAATTATAACCGGTTCGCTTATAAAGGAAAACGTCGCATCGATAAAGAAGACTTGGAACCACAAGAGCAAATTATCGTGCGTGTGCTTGAATTGTTAGTGTTCAAAGGATATCGCCACCTGAAACGTGGACAAGGAATAACTTCTTTGCCTTCATGGATTATGCATAACAGGCAGATAGATTTTAGAAAAGAAATTACCTCCATGTTTACACGGAGGGCTTCTGTTTCTAGAAAGGATTAATGTTGTTTTGTGAACTTACCTAGTATTTTTTCTTGTTGTATTCGAGGAATCGTCTTTGTCCCCCTTCTAAGAACCACGCAGTGTCAATGTTAGGCATGTTTACCTTGTGAAACTTGCTTAGTTTGCTCCATTCCTCGTTGCAGTAGTTGGATAGCTGCTCAAACTGTTCAATACAAATGACTGCTGCACCGTTCACGTCTTCTGAACTATCATTTACAAAGTTCCAGAGGCATTCCTTTGCGACATTTTCAACCAGTTCACTGATCTGCAGGCTTTGTGCCAATCGCGTTCGTTGTCTGTCTGCTAAACACACAGCCTTTCCTAGCTCTTCTTTGGTCATTTCATCAAGCAGATATTTTACGCGGAGCTCTGATGTATTTGCTAGTCTCTCAACTGTGCGCCTGGAGTCAGTTACTTCTACTCTTGAGATGTGACCAGCTGTTCTGTAGATATGCATCATGGCTTCTCTAATAGGAACACCAGT
>Ga0181412_1000273_pt1 | contig 22588 bp, 21 predicted proteins | sample 35SPOviralmetaG_FD_130113 | JGI IMG/M metagenome (GOLD analysis project Ga0181412, IMG submission 130113) | Marine viral communities from the oligotrophic San Pedro Time Series (SPOT) site, San Pedro Channel, CA, USA - 35 SPOT_SRF_2012-08-15 | ecosystem: Environmental > Aquatic > Marine > Strait... | reverse complement strand
AAATTGCCGTATTGCATATGTTGCCCAGCACGCATTTCATCATATTGAGCAGCATCTTGAAATGTCTCCTGTTGAGTATATTCAGTGGAGATTCTCAGGTGGCCTTGATAAAGAACAACAGGCAATGGAAGCTTCGCAGATGACCGATGAAGAAAAGGCGAAACTCAATCAAACATTTATCGTATATCTTAAGGAGTTGGCGGCAGAGCTTGATGAAGCGGGCAACGCAACAGGAGAACGCCAGATCATCTTCGATAAGCTCGAGCCTCTTCCCGCAGGTCAGAAGCCACCTCCTGTTGACCCAACAAATGGTATTTACTCCGATTCCATCAGAAAAATTAAACATCTTGTAGGTCGCAGGTCTCGTCATGGTTCTTACGAATATGAAGTGAAATGGGCGGATTCTTCCGGTAAGTCTCTTGAAGATACAAAAAATCTTTATCTTCCAAAGGTAGTTCTTGAGTCAAATCACTTCTTCAAATTAATGAAAAAAGTTGATGATAAAATTGCAGCGGAGTCCGGAAATGTCAAACCCCTAACAACAACCTGTATCCAGAAACATCTTGATGATTTCGGTCTTCATGAAGAATTTGGCACATATGGTAAGATGAAAAATCTTTCGGGCGGACAGAAGGTCAAGTGTGTTATTGGTGCTTCTATGTGGTTCTGTCCTCATCTTGTGGTTCTTGATGAGCCTACAAATTACCTTGATCGTGACTCTCTTGGAGCACTTTCAGCGGCTATTAAAGAATTTGAAGGAGGTGTGCTTATGATTTCACATAATGCTGAATTCTTTGGCGATATTGCTCCAGAAATTTGGGAAGTTCCCGGTGATGGTTCGGTTAAAATTTCTGGTGCTGAATGGATTGAAGCTATAAAAGCGAAGGAGTTGGCCGAGGCAAAGGCAAAAAAGAACTCAGCTCCCACGCAAGAAGAAGAGAAATTTGATGCTCTTGGTAATAAGATCGAGACAAAGGTTGCTTCCGCAGATATTGATCGAAAATATGTTAAGACAATTTCAAAACGACTTAAAGAGCTTAAAGACCGTCTCAAAAAGGGAGATGCCAGTGTTGAAGACGAGATTTTTGAACTTGAAGATAAGCTTGACGCGGCAAATGAAATTCTTAAAAAAGAAAAAGATGCCGCAAAAGCGGAAAAAGATGCTTTGAAAAACTTAAAGAAAAAATCAAAAAAGTAAAAAAACCTTTTTATTCCTTTTTGTGGTCCGAAGACTCGTCTTTTGGTTTTTATTTGGTTTTTATTTTTTGAACCTCCTTGTTGAGGTTAAAGTCAATCTTGCTTCCATCTGTTAGACATTCCTGGTACAGACATATCGGCCAAAGTAATTACTAGCCATCTTTACAGGAGTGTACTTGGATTCCGGGGAATCACCACGAATCATGTCTTCCACAGCACGAAAAGTATAGCTGTTAGAATTCAGTCCATTAAAATGGATCCATGGCTCAAGAATAACCTCAACATTATCTCCGGCACAGTCAATCTCAATCGGCAAACTGCCGATGTCATCAATCATATGATACGTAAAAGACTGCCAAGAATTTGGAAGCTTGAAAATCTTAAAATCAGCAGTTCCATCCTTATTGTTCTTAACGTGTGTGTAGTACTTGACGACAGACATCTTTAAAAGTTGATTGTTTGTTGAACTTGTTTGACTTTTTGTTTTTAACTAAAATATATTATAATATTCAGGGTCGTTTTTCAAACATTTTTTACATTTTTTTAAAAAAACCTATTTAAAATAGGAACATATACGTCTTATTGTAACTGTTTTTATATTTGGATATTTAGCATCCGCTAAAAATTCCTCTCTTGTCGGTAACATTGCGCATATCCCAATCGCCAATATTCCTATTGAAGAGATAAGCGCGACGAAACATTTCATACATGCTTTTGACATTAGCAACATTCCAACAGGAAATATCTTGGTTGAAACTTTCTGCGGAATCGAACATTCCTAGCATATTAACAACCTTAGAAACATCCCAATCTCCAATAGGTTGATTGAAGTGTGAAGCACCATGAAACATATCTTGCATTGTAGTAACTTTCGACGTATCCCAACAAGAAATATCGGAATTGAAATTGCTACGATTATGGAAAAGGTGGCTCATACTTGTAACCTCACTGACGTCCCAAGACCCGATTGGACCATACTTCTTTTCAACCTTAGTTGGATTGATAAACCACTTTGTAATGACATGACGAAGCGTGTCATTCGAGAACTTGTGGCCAATACGAGACTTGGAATTAGAGCAACCCATTATAATAATCAAATTTTTTTTTATTTTAACTAAAATATATTATAATTTTCAAGGTCTATTTTTTAACATTTTGTAATTTTAAAAAAATCCAGCATCACCCTGAACTAAATATAACGCAGCAACGAATGAACCTAATCCCATAACATAAACGTGAATCCAATGTGCGGGACAGTTCGATATACCAATCATAGATGCTACTTTACAATGTTTTGAATGAGGAAATAATCCCCAGAATAAAGCATTTATCAATAAAAACACAATAAGAACCTTTTTTAAAGCACTTTTAGTTTTTTCCATTTTATAATTAAAACATATATAATTTTCTACTGCGTCGTTTTTTCTAATTTTATTTATATAATCTTAATATAATATACTAATATAACAATGTCAGACGTGTCATTACTTTTCTATTCTAATAAGTGTCAAAATTGTAAAAAAATAGTTCACCAAATCAATCAAACACCCGTTAGAAACAGTATTCGATTCGTGTGTATCGACGAACCAAAAATTAGAAGTAAATTACCTAGTTTTATAAAAAGTGTACCGACACTTGTAATAGGGAAAACGAATCAGATTCACGTTGGTAATAATATATTAGGATATCTGAAAATGATGAGCTTACAACAAGTGAATAAAGAGAAAAAACAGCCAGATGTACGAACAAAACATGTAAGCACACCCACTGAATCAGCTGGACCGGCTTCATTCTCAATGAGCGAAATGGGTGGGTCTTATAGTGATAATTATAGTTTTGTCGACATCGATTGTGGTTCACAGGGAAACGGAGGCACATCAATGGCTCACAGTTTTGACTTTATTTCACAAAGAGATTTTTCTGCACACCAAAATGATAACGTTCAGAACGTTTCCAACTATGGTTCAATAGAAAAGCCAGAAAATGCAAAAATTGACGAATTGTCAAAAAAAATGGAAGAAATGATGAACAGACGCTCAATCGATGTTCCGCAGACGCCAATGCGGCAGTAGACTAACTATTCATAAATTTCAACAATTCTTTTCACAAAATCAGAACGTTTTATATCATCTTTTTCAAATTCAATTAGACTGATTCCATCTTGAAACATCTTCCAATAGTAAGCAGTGTAATGCAAGTATAATTTTCGCGTTAAATCCGTTAATCCGTCAATATCAGTAGTTAGGTCGCTTTGGTCTTTATCACCAGTTATAATAATTTTAGAATTTTTACCTAATCGTGTTAGCAACATCTTCATTTGTGCTGGCGTGCTGTTTTGCATTTCATCAGCAAGAACTATCGTATTATCGAGTGTAAGACCCCGCATGAATCCTAAAGGAATAAACTCGATTTTATTTTGACAGCATACATGTTTTTTCAAATAGTTTGTCATCGATTTAGAATAAGGTGAAATTTTGTCATTAACATCACCAGGCAAGTAGCCGATTTCTTCATTTTCAACGGTAACTAATGGCTTTGTTAATATCAAATTTTCATATTGTTTATTATGTAGCATTTCAACCGCCGTTTCAGTAGCAATCCAAGTCTTTCCTGTTCCCGCGTACCCGTTACAAATTATACAATCTAATTCTTTATTCATAATATCCTTTTTGTATTTAATTTGTCTTGGTGTTAAAATATTTTCAAATGAATTTACAAGTCCAAAAAGTAAAAAAAATAAATTCATATATCATATAATATATAAAATTTACAATTTATTTTTGTCTTTTGAAAATGAATGAACGATTAAGGAATGAGAATTCCTGTTCTTTTTCTGTAAGTATATGTTTTTTCGTATTTTCATGGGATTGGAATTGTTCACCTTCATAAAATTTCTTAAAATTGTCGGTGGAAACTTCTTCTAAACCAATTGATTCTAATTTTTCCTTCATAAAATCAAAATTAACAAGATATTCTGGGATTGTATTGCCAATAGAATTTACAAGAACATCAATCTGTTTTCCAAGATATATTTTATCATCAAAGTTGTGTTTTTTCTTTGTTGTGATTCGTAGAATAATGTCATCACCTTTTTTGATTTCATATTTTTTATTGGTTTCAAGTTTTTCAAGAACTTTTACACCATCATAACAACATCCAATAAGAAGGCCACCTGGTTTCAAGTTATTTTTAATATTTGAAAGAAATGTGTCAAATGTTTTTTGATTTTCAAACATGTAATGTATGGAAAACATCACAGAAATACAATCAAATGTTTGTTCATTAGAGAAAATTCCTTGATTTTTGTTTTTGGCTATATCTTTGTATTCGCCTTTGAAAGTTTTTGGGTCTGCGAAATTTTCTGTTCCGTTTCCAACTAAAAATGTGAATTTTTCTCTAATTCGTTTCTCATTCATACCTTCTTTATGCAAAATTTTATTCAATCGGGAATATGCTCCATCTTTACCATTCTCGACATTATCATATGATAGATCAATTCCAACAACACTGTCAAAATATGCAAGATAATTCTTAGAATCACCTCCCTTACCAGAACCAATATCAAGTAATCTTAAATTTTTGTTTTTTAATTTATTTTGTACATCAGCAAAAAGTTTCTTTTTAACTTTAAGACGATGAAACGCACGAATATTCTCATCTGCTTTTCTTTGTTTGGTTGACTCTTTTCCGTATTCTTCTTTTTCAGTGTAATAAATTTTTTGATTCTCATCAATTTCTTTAATTATACTATTTTTGTTAGTTATGTTTTCATATGTAATTGGATCATGATTTGTAACATTAAGTGACTGCCAAATGTCAAGAGATACCGAATATTCATTTGGAACATCTTTATCACTTCTAACACGTATTGGAACCCAACGAAGTGTTTCAGAGTCATAAATACACTCAATTATAGCATCTTTCTTAATTTCCTTTGAATAATCTTTTGAATACGATTTCAAACCCTGATCAGACTTTTCACAAAACATCTTACCATCTTCTATTTCGATCTCAATCTTACCGGCATTATCATTAGTAGGATTAAATGGTTTAAATTTATGTAATTCACCTGGTTTCATAGGAGAATCGATTCCATTTATAAAATCTTTATATGAAATTGGATGATAAACTTGCAGATTTGGATTTTTTGATGCTTTTAATAATAAGTCAAACACTCTGTATTTTTTTATGATTGATGTGTCATTTTCTTTAATAATTTTTGAAACTTCTTTTGATTTTGGACCAAGTTTAAAATCTATTGATAGAAAGTCACTATTCTTCCATTTGAATGCTTTATGAATGTTATTTCCTTTTGCTTTTTGTATATTTTCGAGTGTATCATTACTTGTAAATATCAAACCATCGATATCGTATTTGGTATCAAAGAGTTTATTTTTGGAGTTATCATGAATGGTATTAATGTTTATATCTAAAAATTCTTTTTTCATGATTTTAAAATACTTATCTTCTGTTAAATTTTCACTATCAATAATTTGATCAATCAAATCCTTTCTTTCATAAAAATCTTTGGTAGATATATCGTTATTTACATAAAGTAATATATCAAATACAACAAAATCATTAATTAAATTTTTCAAATTATCTTCTATGACGTACTCTCCATCAAATATAGTCCCATGTAATTTCTTATCAAATTTTATATTGGTATATTGAGGGAGTTCTTCTGATTTTGTAAATAAATATAACTCACCTTGTTCATCAACATAACCGTGTGTCCGTACTCCATCTGTTTTTGATGTTACGTTATACGCAGCCATAAGAGGTTTATCGGTAATTTTATCATTATTGAAATCATCATTGTTACTTTTGTTAATATTTAGTTCTTCGAGTAGTCCATAATAACGCTCTTTTGTTAGTGTCATAGGTGTTATTTGTTTTTTAAATACTTTAGTTCTATCAAAATTATGTTTGACATTTTTTAATTGTTCAAAATCGATTGTATATTTTGTATTTCTTATAGAATTAATAAGTGTAAAATTAAGAATTTTATTCAAATCATCAATATCACTACTGGTTTCAATATACGGATTTTTGTAATATTTTATAGACATTTTATGAAAGTTTGATGTATTGTTTGATTTCATGATTTTAACTAATTCATCAACATTTTCAAATTTCTTTGTACTGGAACATTCGATAATAAAATTTTGGCAACTATATTTATGTACAGATGATAACGAATACTTTTTTAAACTTGATCCATACGTTTTCTTGAAATCTACGTCATCAGTTGACATAGTCTTATATTTCTGATTTAAAATTTGAAGATTGTGTCTCCCATCAGTAATAGAGTCTGTTGTGAGTTTGATAATAGATACTGCCTTTTCAGGTAATTCGGAAAGATTTGATAACTTTTTTGACACATTTAAAAAGGACTTAATGTAAAAATCACCTTGAATAGACACCAAGTAATCACCACACTTAATTTCAAGAGTATTGGAACCAAACGCTACTTTTTTTAGATTGATATTTTTAGGATTATCACAACGATCTAGTAGTCGTATCATCTCTTTTTTATTAAACTCCGCATTATCCTTTAAACCATAATCTTTGATACCAATATTACCATTATATTCTATTTTAAAGATACTGTCATTGTCATCGAAATTTTTCAGTGATTCGAGAATGTGCTCATAATTGATATCGGTGAAATAATTCATTCTTATTATATGATTATATATTTTTTGTATTTTATTTTACATAACATTTTTAAAAATTTAATAAGGGATTTTTTGGTGTGTTTGTAAATTATCAAAGTTTATATTTTTTTCCTAATAAAATTTCTAAAAATGTTTTGAAAAAAACATATAAAAATAAGACGCAGGGTTATTTTTAAGATTTACAAAATGAATAATCAAAAATTATTTGGAGGTTCCCATATTTCCCACCTTAAAACAGATGAAACGGCTGAATTCATCAAACATTTTCAAAAGGAGACAAACATTATATTGCCTGAAAAAAACATTTCAAATTCAATTTCTTTGAATTCGGGCAATATAAACAAACTTCAAACAGGAGCGTTTGCACTTGCAATTCCAGATGACTTGAAAATCTACGTATATTTTACTAATTATAAAGGAAGCGATCGTGCTTTCATTATATGTCGTAAAATTGAAGGTGGATTCGTTTTACCAAAAACACTTATTCTGAAACTTGACAACCGTTGTGACCCAGAAATTTTCAAAGGGACATTATTGGAAGCAACACGTGTTTACGCAAACGACGGACGTTTCTTTATTTTAGTTAATGATATTATTATGTGTTGCGGTATTGATGTTACAAAAGACCCGTTCATTACGAGACTTGAGAATATTTGTATTTTTCTAAATGAAAAATTTTATGAAAATTTTAGAATGTTTCCATTTAGAATGCAGGTAGTAACACCTTTCGATCGTCTTCGCTTAATTTCTCAAAGAATTACCAATCTTCCTTACAAAATCTCACACATTACATTTGTGTCTCAAAATTCAAAAGGTGTCAAGCTGTTGTTACCTTATGAAAATTAAGCGAGAGATTCAAAATTCGATTCAGCACCGTAGCCAAGAACGTTGAAAGCAGAGGCATCCTCCGAAGCAATTTCAAGAGGGCGACGCTCAAGATCAGGGGTGATGGTCGAGTTTAAGAAAGGCGAAACGTTGTCGGTAGGATTGGCTGGTTCCGAACGAATCTGGAGATTGGCGTTGCGAAGAGAATTGCCAACCGAGTTAATACCAACGTGGAAACCAGCGTTAAGGAAGCTCTGATCCATGTTGCCATCAATGACGGGGTTAGCGTCAGCCCAGTTGGAACCGTCCTCGTTCTTGGGAAGAAGCTCAGAAGGTTTTACAGCTGTTTTATCAACAGGCGATTCAACGACAAGATTGGACGAATCATCATTTGAAAGAAATTCAGATTCAATTTCGTCCTTGTTGAGCGCAACAGGTGTGTTTCTAGGTTTAATATTTGTGCCTACAGGAGGAACGTCTAGTTCAACACGGGAATCCGAATTTTCTGTAATACCATCAAAGGTTTCTACACGGATTTTTTTCTGTTTAATAAGGACTGAGACTATTACTACCGTGGCAACAAGAACAGCGACAAGACCAAGCGCTCTTAAGTTTTTCATCATAATTGATTTATATAATTATAGCATATATAAAATTTAGAAACAGAACATAATGACATATCAAAAAATTACAAGAAAATAGTAGTATTACATATGCTCTTTTATGAAATTGGCACACATATAAAAATTTTAATTAGAGCGTATGTTGAAGATAAATACACCCTTATTAGGTCAGAGTATATTTTTACCCTAATATGGCAACTAACTTAAAAAATTCATATAAAAATATGATTTTAGATAATTTCAATATATGAAAGTTTTTATAGATTATCGTGAAAAATCATTAATTGATTGTTATGGTGATGAGTGTGATACAGAGTGTCTTGCCATTGGTGATATACAGCTTCGTGAGGATGATGTGAATATCCTAATAATTGAACGTAAAACTATCAGTGATCTAAAATCAAGTTTGAAAGATGGGCGGTTCAGCGAACAGAAGGCAAGGATTTTGTCAAGTGATTTTCTAAAGAAAATATATATCTTTGAAGGACAGGTTGATGAAGAATTCAAAAATATTTATGATCAAATTTGTATTCGTCTTCTATTAAAGTATAACATTTTTGTTATAAAATCTGATTCCGTTTCACATACAGCAAAATTGATTAAAACGTTGCTTGATAAATGTGTTAAAGATAAATCTTATTTTGAGACTGGAGCAACTGAAATCAATTATATTGACACTGTTAAAATTCAGAAGAAATCTAATCTAACAAAAGAAAATTGCTTTATATTACAGTTAGCACAGATACCATTAGTAAGCAAGAAACTTGCAACCACAATCGCTAACCACTACACTACATTTACAGAACTTATAGAAGTTCTAGATAGAAATATTGATGAATTTCTAAATAAAATTAAAAATGATAATGTGAAAATAGGTAAAAAAACTATACAATCTCTACTTGACTATTTGAAATAGAAAAATATATATGGTTAAGCGACTAAAGAAGCAAATTTAGCTTTCGCATCAAGACCTACATCAGAATATGCAAAGAATGCCAAAACTTTAAGTTTCTTGAAGATTGTAACTATTTTATCCGTTTGATTTGTCTCAATAAGAGTTTTGGCAATTTCTTGAATTTTACCTATAACACCCGACGCAATTTTGCGATCTTTTTCAGGAATAGCGGAGAAGTCGTTGTACATGCAGAAAAATTTGAAGTCATTTTTAATAATACTCTTGACAAATACGTCTTTTAGGAAATATTGCTGAAAGATATTGATAATTGTCCGAGGCGTGACACGAGTAATTTCAAGGAAATTTTCGAGCTGAGACAATTCCGATTTCATACCAAGATCCATTTTCTTTAAATCGCCGACGAAAGAAAAGAGCACCTGGTTAAACTTCGACAAATTAGAAGACGACATTTTTTTAATTCTTATTAATTCTATAATTTTATATTTTTATATGTTTTTTGACGCACATATTATTTTTTTTGGAAATTGTGAAATCTAAGCAACAAATTTTTCAAGAATGTAAAAAGTTCCATGAAAAAGAAGCACAAGAGCACTTACGAAGTATGTGCTAATTACAGTTGAAACCATAACCATATTAAACGGCGTGTAAATATTTACACACCGTTTCTTATAATCGTCAAGCTGATTGTCTAGAAATTCGAGCTTTTCATTAGTTTTCATAAGTTTAAAATCAATATCGATTTCATTTTCATATGCATCGTCGTAATCGAGCTCTTTAGAAATACAGGAACGTTTGTTTGCGAGAGCCTTATTTGGAAGTTTTCTTTTCTTATCAAGTTTCATATGCGATACTTTGGTAGTGTTGTCAAATTCGGCAGAAAATGGTATGACATCTTTCTTCTTTGGAAAACAAATTTTGAGAAACATTTTTGTAAATCTTAAAACTTAGTTGTAGTCTTGTTTTTATATGTTTAAAAAAATTTCAAAACAGTTTGAAATGTGCGTTTAAATACCTGTTTGAAGTTTTGTTGAACTTATGTTGAAGTTAATTTTCGGTAAAAGACAGTTATAAAAATAATTATAACAGAAAACAAGAATTTATTAAAAATGTGCGTTTTTTAAGTTTGTTTTTATATTATTAAGATTGGTTGAAATGCGTTTAAATTTCTAATTGAAGTTTTGTTGAACTTATGTTGAAGTTGTTTTAATGAAAATACAGACAAAAATGAGTTATATTATAGTGTTATTTAAAATAAGTTAAAAGTGCGTTTGTTATGAAAAAATATATATGTTTATTTTAAAAATGTTCGAATTGTTTAAAAAAAATAAAAAAAAATCTATAAATCTTCCTTCGCAACAAGATTTAAGAAAAACTTTGTCTCGTTCTGAGTCATGTTTATTTGAAACAATGTCAAATGAATTGAAAAATACAAAAACATCAAAAAAAAACTTGAAAATAGAAAAGATAAAAACCAAAAAAAACAGTATTGTTTTAAAATATGATCGGCATTGCTATAAATTTATTATGGCTAACAATAATACGAACGAATTCAAAAACGAATATTTCATAACAAATTTCTTACACAATAATAATATACATAATGTTATATCTGAAAATTGTGCCTTAATTATAATGCCGAAATATAATTATTCGCTTGAAAAGATTATTGACAATATTTCGCCAAAAATTATAAACACTTGTGTTAATAATATAACAAATGAACTTTTTAATCTTCATTCTAAACACGTCGTATATAGCAATTTCGAATTGAAAAATATAGTGATTGATGATCGCCAAAAATGGAAATTGTGTGATTTTTCAAATTCTTCCTTTCTAATAAGTGCACAAGATCAACTTGACCAAAAAATTCTTGAATTACCAGAATACGTAGTAAACCGAGTTAGTGAATCAGAACAATTCTGGAAATTTACAAAGGATTTTTATGATTTTTTTAATTTAATTGAGGATAATTTTGATTACATATTCCTAAAAAATTTAAACCGAAACTGGGAAGATCGAAACTATGAATTAGTAAAACATTCATTGCAAAACTTAATATTATTGTGCAATTCAGAACACATTCCAGAATATTTGCTCTAGTTTTCTTTATCACAATTTTTTTCAATAATTTCAGCAATTTTATTCGCGTGATTACTCAACTTTTCATTGATAAAAACAAAGGAGTTACTAGAATTTTCATTAACATTTTGAATCATTTGAAAATATTTTTCAATAAACAAAGTTTTCATATATTGATTTTTTTCGTCCATTATTATATGTTTCACGTAAATATCTGTGCGTCTTATCTTTATATGTTTAAAAATTTGTGTTCATCACAAATCCTATACCGTAGGTAAAACCTTAAGTCCTAAACCAGTTAGCTCATTTTTAAATAAATTGAAACCTTTTGTTGTCTCAACCAATACGTCACCTTCTTCTTCATCAATTATTGTCATACGTGTTTTGTCACCCTTTTCAACGAACGATTCTTTTACAAAATTTGAAATACCAGAGGCTAATAAGGAGTCGCGTTCCATTGTACCAATCTTAAGTCCACCACCTTGAGCTCTTCCGGCTTTCGCTTGGCCCGTAATAGTATCGATATTCACGTCTACACCGACAGAATACATTTTATCTTCTGCTTGCTGTTTCAATCTTTTATAGAAGATATTACCAAAGCACGCATTTTCGCAGATTACGTCACCGGTTTCAGGCGAATATAAGTTTCTTTCTGAAAATTTATCTTGATTACCTAAAATTTCTTCAAATTTTTCCTGAATATTTTTAACATTATTAAATGGAGAAACATTAACGACTAAACCATTCTTTATACCAACGAGAGATGACAAAAATTCGAACATCAATCCGATTGTCATTCGACTAGGAAACGAATGAACATTAAACAAAATGTCAGGAACCGTTCCATCTTCTGTATAAGGAATATCCTTTGTATCGAGTAACAAACCAACCGTTGCCTTCTGTGCTTGGCGTGATGCAAACTTGTCACCATGAATTGGCTGTCTCATTTGATTTGTGGTGATTCTGGCAATTCGTGGAGACGTATTGCTCAAATAAACTTTATCTATAAATTCGCCCTTATGAGGATGTTCAATAACCAACGATACGTCTGTATAATCATCAGGTCCTTTTTTTAATCGCGCCGATACTAAAACCATGTTTTCCTTTAGAATAGTTCCTGTCTTTATAATACCATTTTTATCAATTCCGCTATAATCATATTTAACTTTTTTATAACTTTGGTCGGCATTGTTAAATATTTCTATGTTGCCAATTTCACGATCTTTACTGATTTCTTCAACAAATTTATGAGATTTGATGTAAGTGGAATTGAACATTCCGCGCATCACTGCACTTTTATTCATAATTACGGAATCTTCCTGATTAAAACCGTTGTAAGTCGCAATAGCAACAATAAGATTCTGACCATAAGGTGACTTGTCATTATTGAGTAAATTCAGATATCCAGTTGAAGTTATTGGAATCTGACCGTAATGAAGAAGATTCGCACTTTGATCGTATCGCGTCTTGAAATTACTCGCATAAAGAGAAACCGCGGAACGAACCTGTGAACAAGCATAACGATTACGAGCTAATGGGTTGTGTTCCAAGTAAGGTAATGTTAAAGCAGATAAACCTAATTGAAATGTTTTTGTTAACTCTTTATATTTTGTGTCTTTATTATCATTATATTTAACCAAAATATGCTTTATTTCATCAGGGTCAAAATACTCGCATCCATTGTCTAATAAGAATTCGGGCGTAGACGCAAATTTTTGCTGTTCTGTAAAAGTTACTTTTGATTTTTTTGTATTTATTAGAGGACGCAAATACCTTCCACTATTCATATTTATATCAATAGTGCTATTTTGAATGTCCCAACAAACAGAACAAAATTCATCAATGGATTTATCGTCTTTATCATATTTCTTTTTATCAATTTCTCCCTTCAATCTTGCAGGTTCTTCTGTTACAGCAATAAACTTACCATTTATAAAAATACGAACAATATCATCCGCAAATATTTTTGAAGTTTCAGTAATTTTGGTACATATTTTTGATTCCTTTATAAAATATTCCATTTCTTGCGGGTCTTTTTCTTCACTTACGATACAAGTATGAGCGAAGTGCTTTGATGTACCGACACCAGGACCATCCGGAACCTCAATAGAGCAAACGTAACCTTGCTGACTCGGGTGTAATCGACGACGATCAAACGTCCATAACCCGGATTCAATAAAGGCATGAATGCGTCTTTGATGCGAGATTGACTCAAGGAAAGTATGTCTCGCAAAACTTTGAATGATACCTTTATTACGGTCAGAGTTTGGATTCTTACCCCACTTAGAACGGAACGATTTAGTAATATTGTTTTGAAAGTTTGTTGTGTTAAAAAATGATATTTTATTATTAATAATTTCATTTTTAAGCTCTTCAATTGACATATTGTTAACTTTTGCCTTATTACTTTCAATATGTTGATCAATTGTTAATTTTGATGTCTTTGTATACTCTTCAAAATATTCACGAAACATTTCAAGAATAATAGCTCCACTTAAACGAACCTTTTTATTGGCAATATCTTCGCGATCAGTTTTTTCTTTAAGATTAAATTTTACAAAAAGTAATTCTCTGATTACAACACATAAATATATTCCCTTTTCCTTTAAATTCGCTAAGTATAATTCATTTGAATCATACATATTTTTATTATTTTGATGAGCAGCGAAACGCGAAAGGAGATTATATATATTTCCAAATACTGTATCTACATTATTATCATCTTTACCAGCTTTTTGTTTTGAGAAAAAGGACATAAATTTCATGGCGGTTATTTGGTCTGGCACACCGTGGGCTTCCTTAAATGATGGCTTCAATTCATCAATAATTCTTTTTGATAAATCTGTTTCTAAATTACCACATATATATTTCAATATTTCTTTATCATTATCGAAACCACACGCTCGTAAAACAACAACTAATGGAAACTCTCTTCCAATAACTGCAAAATATGGTATTCTTACCACAATAGAATTATCTTTCTTTGTGAAAATACGATGTATCTCAGGACGTTTTGAATCATCAATCGATGATTGCAAACTGGCTGAATATTCTGTATAATCAGAGTATTGTTTAAAGTTAGTCGTTATTAAATTCTTTTTCGAATCTTCTTGGGAAACAATTATTTTTTCACTCCCATCGATTATAAAGTATCCACCGCGTTCTTCCGGACTCTCTCCTAATTCAACTAATTCAACAGAAGATTTTGAATACAAATTACAATATTTGCTGTGTAACATTACAGGAAAATCAAGAAGCTTAAAATTTTCAAAAGGTATAATCATACGTTCGTCGTTGTGAATTAATTCAATCTTCATATTTGTAGATATAGGCATAGAATAAGTGAAACCCTTTAATCTTGCTTCATTGGGATTGACAGAAATTTCTCCTATTTTTATTTCTTCTTTATCTTTTGAGTCAAAAAATGAAACTTTCATTTGAGTTTTGAATTCACCATTCACCTGATTTTTGTTAACATTCAATACGGTTCTTTCTAAAATCTTAGGTAAATGAACTTCAATAAAATTATTATAACTATTTCGTGAAATTTTTGTTAATATATCAATAGCAGTGGTTTCCGTCATATTATAAATTAATGATATATTTATTTTTTAAAAATTTTCAAACATTATTATCATCAAATATCTTTAGAGTTGTTAAATCTTGCTTTGTTTTTTTGAAATTTTCATTCATTTTTGTGATGGTTGACGGAATTGTCGGTGCGGTTGTCCTCAAATTGTCATATCTCATACGTACTTCTGTCAAAAAAACATCGACTTCGAGTCTAAATTTCTTCTTCTTAAATAATTGAGATTCTATATAAGTTTGAAGTTCTTGATAACGGCTCGAATGATTGAAGTGTTTTTCCTTCGAAGCACCAAAGGAGAAAAAAGTCTCAAGACCACTTAAAAAACCAACCAAAACAAATGAAGTCATATTCACATATTGAATCCAATATTTATCAGCAAATGTTGCACTAAACGGTGCCATCATCAATGGAACAAGAACAGCCGGAAGACCAACCATTTGCTTTTTCTTTTTATAAAAATAACCGCTATCTTCATGAAGTGTTACTTGTTCTTGTATGTCCTTATTCCAAATAATGATGAGTTCTTCGACCTTATGTGTCCATGGTTCTTCAGCACGAACGACATCCTGTGATTTTTCTGATTTACAAGCTTCGCTATTACAATCCTCTTCCATATCATTGTCAATATGATGTCTATCACTAACATAACTTTCGTTTTCATTTTTTGACTTTTTTATAAATTTTGTATTGAATTTTGTTATTGTATTAGATTCTTCAAGCTCACGAAGCATAACTATAATAATATACAGATTTTTTTATGATTGGTTAAACGCATATTTTGTAAATTGTCATATTTGAAGCATTTGATGTGTTTCGTGTAATCTTTACAAGTTCGCCAACTTTCAAATCAATGTATTTTGCCATAACATCATTTACACTAATTTTTGGAAGTTGATCAATTTTTTCAATATACAGCTTATTACAGATTTCTTGCTTAAATTCGTCAATATTTTCGCAAACAACTTTTTCATGGTGAGAGAAGAGTGAATGTTTTGTGGGATTCACCAAGAAACTTTCAAAATGAAAAAGATTAATACGAACGTTATTCTCTTTTTCAATAATTTTAATATTGTTTTGAATAGAATTGCTTGAAATATTATCGAGAATGATAAGATTGATATTAATATTTTTAGAAGTCGGAACAATATTTGTTTCAACAAGATTTTTTAGAACTGATTTTGAAAACTTTGCAATTCTTGAAATAATGAACATGTCATATGTTGATTCAGTTTCAAATTTCAAGGTATTTGATTTCTTGAAATCGGAAATAGATTCTTCGGAAATAATACACTTACGATAAGCAAGCATATCAAGCACATTACATTTTACTTTCTTTAAAACACTCGTCATATTTAAAAATCTTAACAAATATATAATTCTTTACAAAACATTTTTAAAAAAATTATTAGGGTTTTTAAAGGACATTTGACAATTTTGTTGTTTCTAAATTTTTTTACTAATTATTCTTAATAACAATACTTCTATTTATTACACTTTATTTTTTTTGTATTTGATAAGTAAGCCAGCCTAATAATTTAACGTCATCATTGCTATCATCAGAATAATTTGTAAATTGTTCTTCTTGGTTTAAAATACTTTCCAAGCTTATAACACCCAAATCTTTAAAATGATCACCGTCAAAAGATGGTCCCAATTCGTTCAATTTTAACATATAAGACTGTGTACATTCTTTGAATTCATTGTATGTCTTACCATAAGGCTTACATGTATTTTTCATTGATAATAATGTACTCTTGAACTCATTTCTTTTATCACGTTTAGCCTGTTTACCACCTGATGCGTTGAATTTTTTTGTGTCAGCATAATCCCATTCATCTTTAAAGTAATTAGCAATCTTCATAATATCCTCTATTGTCAACTTATTCTCATCCTCGTCCTCATCCTCTTCTGAAGATGCAAGGGATGAAGACTCGATTGCTTTATTCATCATATAAGAGTGTTGTGCGTCATTATAAGCTAACCATCCTAATAATTGAACTTCATCACTATCTTCGGAATAATTAGATCCAGGCATTTTATCATCAAAATGAATAGATCTTATTTTATCACGTAACATATAATCAAGATTTATATCACCTGCAGTACCACTTTCTGTGAAAGACCAATTATCAAACTTTTTCTCCCATTTATTTTTCTTATCTACAAATTCTGGTCCAAAAGTGTTTAATTCTACTAAGTATGATTGAACACATTGATTAAATCCATTATATGTTTTTCCATATGGTTCACATTTAACCATTAATTCAACTAACTTATCTTGAAACTTTCTACGATATTCGCGCTTTTTTTCCTTCAATTCTTTAAGTTTATCCCGATTATTGTTTCTATAATTAGAGTAGTTCAATTTTACTGTGTAATCATGAATTTTTTTAAACATAGTTGATATAGCTGTTATATCATCTGAATTCAAAAGTTTTTCACTATCATTATCGATATCGGTATTATCAATTTTATATTCATGTTGCGATTTATTCATTGCCATCCAACCTATATCTTGTATTTCTTCGATAGCCTCACCTCTATCAATAATTTCCCCACTGTATTCATTGTTATCTCTTAATTCAACTATATCTTTCATCTCATCTGACAATCCAGAAAATCCAGAATCATCAGAATTATTTGAATTACTACTATTCCCAAGCATTATAATAGCTACTATTACAAGTACAACTACACATATAAGAGCAAGTATTCCTAACACCAATGCAGTTGAAATTCCACCAGTTGATTTAGTGGGGTCTATATCAGGAGGATACATATCAATTATTAATATAACACTATATAAAAATTCTTTGACATTTTTAACAAAATAAAACATATAAAGATAAGACGCATATAAAATTTTATATATGTTAATATTAATATGAAAAATCTTAAGAAAGTTAAATCTATCGAAGACACTTTGTTAAAGGTTTCGCCCGAAATCTTAGTTTATTCGTTAGTTGCGTTTTTTTATGGAGCTTTATTAGAAGCGATCTTTCCCGACATTAAGGACCAGACAAAAGTTTCGCTAATGTTTGAATCGTTGGTTCAACTATTTCTTATAGTGTTTCTTTTTGTTATTTTGAATGACGTTTATAAAAGTAGGATTGGTGGTTTTGTGTTTGTTCTCGTGTTAATAGGCAACATCCCTACCTTTTTCAAGAAAATTGATTTGTTATCAAAACGCCTTTTTAAGAATGTAGCTACAAAAAACAATCCAATAGACGAACAGGTTAAGGAAGAGACACAACTTTATGATACAAAGAAAAGCGAGGTAAAAAGAGACGATGTTACTACAGAAAAGTACGAAGACTATGAAGAAGAGGAAGAAGAAGAGGAAGAAGATGAAATCGAGCCAATCGGCGCGACATCAATCCGTAATTTGCGTTTTTAAGGAATTTTAAATCCAATACATACATTTTTGAAGTGTGTCACAAAATCCCTTTTGATTTTGTTTAAAATGTTAAGTAAAACAACATAGTTTATAAGGAATTTTAAATCAAGTACATACATTTTACAAATCTCTATCATAACTCCTTTTTAAAATTCGAAAAATGTTTGGTGAGATTATATAGATTTGATACGATATTACATACCATGAATCTTGTTGACTTTCTAAATAAGAATGGAATCCTTTACTTTCCCATCAACTTAGAGAAGAAGATTGTTAAGTCATCAGGTAAAACCAAAAAGTTGTTACGTCCTTACAATGACAAATCAATGCCATCTTACAATGATTTTTCAGATACAAAACTCGTTAAGGAACGTCAACAGAAATATGGAAATCTATATGACACTATTTGGATAGACACAAAAATAATAAACCAAATTGACGTCGATGGTGATTTCGATCCTATGATTCAAACTCCTTTCTTCAAGAGTGTATCCAAAGGAAAACCACATTACTTTGTTAGTGGGTTTCATGGCTTAGGACGTAAGCGTGTTGATACTAAATGGACTGATGTGGAGCTTCTATGTGGTCAAGGAAGTTATGCTGATAAGAATCAAGAAGTGTTCGACCATGAAATGGAAATTAAGAATTATTGTGGCGATATTTACAAAATTCTTCCTCAAAACACTGATGATCCAAATGAAATAGAACGTCGTACAGTGTTGTCTGAACCTTCTGAAAATATTAGCGATAAATTGAATAAAGTGTTTGACACGGAAGGTGATTGGAAATCAAACTTATACGAAAACAGTAAAAATTGTGTTATAATTCCATCTGATAAAAAATGCCTTGTCGATGGAATGAAATGTCATTCTTGCGTTCAGAGCTTTGTGATTCTGAATAAAACCTCTATTAAAGTTCGGTGTCATGCTTGTGGCGAAAAGAAAATTGATGTTGTGAAAAATAAGGATGATTGGGGTGCTATTCGCCGTTTTTACGGTTGTGGTAATGATTCTTCGGAAGATAAAATGACATATGATTTGATTCAGGAATATGTTGATGAAGTGTGCGAAAATGAAGACTATCTTAAGAAAGATGGATTCATTATGAAACGTTCTGATGAATGTGTTATTGAATATGAACCAGTTGCTCCTTATGATGAATTTCTAGATACTATCTTCAAAGACGCTGACCTCTCTATGAAAAGAGTTTATAAAAAACCTACTTCTAAAAAGAATCTTATCAATTATTTGGAAACCGTTCACACAGACATTGATATTCTGAAGCGAGATAATAACATTATGAGTTTTAAGAATGGTTATTTGAAATTGAAAGAATTTACTTTTCATCCTTATAATGATACTGAAAATTATAATTTCATTGCTAAGAAATTTATGCCGTTTGATTTTGATACTGCGTGGCTTAATTGTGATTGGACTGAAATTGATTGTCCAATTTTCGATAAAATCATTAACGATCAATCTATGATTTCGAAAGATCCTCTGGTGAAGCTTGCGTTTTATGGTCTTCTTGGTTCTCTCCATTTTCCAAATGGTGAAGACCCAATTAAAGTTGTTCCATATTTGGTAGGCACATCTGGAACAGGAAAATCAACGATTGTTAATATTGTATCATCAACCTTTTCACAAGAGAATATAGGTACAATTAATTTTAGAGAGAAAACTTTTGGGAAATCGGCGTTTCTAACCAAAGATGTAATCATCGATGCCGATACACCCTCAAACATGATTAAGGAGTTTGGAAAGTGTGAGTTCCAAAAAGCCGTTTCCGGTGAAGTTATTGCTATTCCCATTAAAAATCAAAAAACCGAAAATCAACATAAGGTCGTTCAGAGAATGCTGTTTTGCTCTCAGTATGTTCAAGAGGTACAAGATACAGGCGAGGTAATTCGTAGAATTGCTTATTTCAATTTCCAGCCAGTTGAATGTACAAATTCCAATCTTGAAGATGATTGTATTAATACAGAATTACATAAAGTTTTCATCAAGCTTATTTTGGCACGAAAGAAAATCCTTGAAACATTCAATGGTCGCCCATTCCATGAGTGGGGTATCAAGCATTTCAATGATAAGGTTGAAGATGTACTTATTGAAAATAATTACATTTACCGATTTATCAGCGAAAGTGACCATTTCCAAATGTCAAGTAATTCTCGTGTTCCTTTTGAGACATTTGTGACATTATTTCATGATCATTTCAAGGGGCAACCTAATCGTCCTCGCAAGCCCAAAACATCTGATGTGATGTTCGCAAAGATGAAGCTCAATGTGACAAAGGACTTAATTTGTAAAAATTGTAAAAGCAAATTTGATCCAAATCACAAATGCTGTGAGGCACATAATAAAAACAATAAAACGACAAAGTATTTCATCGATGGATTAAAACTCATTGAATCCAACAATGATTTCTCATTCGATGATGGTAATGCTTTGTAAACCACGTAATACATTATTTGCGTGTGTTTTTTTTGATTTCAAAAAAATCATATAAACATAACAAAATATAAGATTTCGACAATGAATTGGTTTCATAAATATTCACCAAAAAAACTTGATGATTTCTTAACAAATAAAGACACTATTTCAAATTTGAGACATTTTTCTAAAAATTTGACACATTTCAAAATTTACAATGAAAATAACGCAATTGGAAAAAGAAAGATAACATCCCTATTTATTGAAGAATTAGGTATTAAACATGTGTTCTATATAAATGACGCATTAAAAACAAATGAATCAAGGGATAATTTGTATTCTTTTTTAGACAAAAAAATCAATGACAAATTAAAGGTTATTTTCATTGAAAATTTATCATTCATTTCAAACATATTTACACATGAATTAATAAATTTGCTAAAGATTGAACAGAAACAGTATATTATATGTGCTATTGATAATAATAATTCAAATCAAATATTTGATAAATATTTTGTAAAATTTAAACTTGATGTGCCAGATAAACATGAAATTATAAAAATAGGTGAACATATATTAACTATCGAAAAGATTGAATATACTAAAAATGATATAAATGATATTTACGATGGCTCATCTAATTATTATGATTTTATTTTCAAGTTGGAAAGTTTTTACAAATATAAGAAATTATTAAGGTTTGACGAAACAAAAATAAATTTTGAAAAATTTTTTGATAGCAAATATAGTCTACTTGAAAAAATTCGTGAAGTAAGAACATATGAAACCACTCTAATACAGAGCAAAATTGTTAATAAATTTTTTAATTATAATTTTGAATATCAGAACAATATCAAATTTGCTACAATTCTAGGCAATGCAAAAGAGAAATATGAAATGAATCAAAACGAAACGTTCGAATTATATAAAGCAATATCTATGATTCATGAAGAAATTATTGAAAAAACATGAATAAACATATTAAATTGATTCAATTTAAACAGCAATTCCACGCCAGTTGTCAAGAAGTCTCTCATCAAGATATTTGAAAAGATCCGTATAGTCGTTATTAATAATAACGAAATCGAAATATTCTTCTGGAAGTTTGGCTACCTGATTCTCTGTATAAGAATCTGTAATGGCCTTTAGATGCACTTTCCAATCATTAGGATATAATGTGCGAACACGATCCTCAATAATTTCCTTTTCATTCTGTAAATTAATAACTAGATCGAAATTCTCTGACATTTTAAAATATTCGTTCATCATCCTAAGGTCATCGACAACCACAAAGTCATTCTTGCGAATCTGTTTCATTAGTGCTTTAACCCAAACATCTTGATCAATATCTCTCATCTTCGTTGCAAGATTAATAAGCAGATTGCGGTCTTTCACAGTCATTCCAAACAATTCAGTTGCTAGTTCCTTCACTTTTCCGGCAAAAGAAAGCTTATTCCATTTATAATTAGAATACCGTTCGATAATCTCATTCGCAAGCGTTGACTTTCCACTGCAAATATTTCCGGAAATTGCGATCTTCATTTTTATACTTTTTTTATATTTTTATACCACTTTTTTTTACACATTTTTTTTGAAAACATTTTTCATAATTTTATAAGGAATTTTAATCCAATTTACAAACAATTGAAGAACGACGAGTATAAACCCTTTTCACACCACATTCCTCACGAAGTGTTTTGTAAAGCATCTGTTTTGTTTCAGAAGAAAAGGTTTTGTTCGAAAAAAGAACAGAATACTTACCATTGCGAATGAGAATTTTGTTGCGAAAATAAGACATGATTTTTGTATTTGCTTGGAATTACTTTGTTTCTTGTTTTTATATGTTTTT
>Ga0181412_1000272_pt1 | contig 22667 bp, 41 predicted proteins | sample 35SPOviralmetaG_FD_130113 | JGI IMG/M metagenome (GOLD analysis project Ga0181412, IMG submission 130113) | Marine viral communities from the oligotrophic San Pedro Time Series (SPOT) site, San Pedro Channel, CA, USA - 35 SPOT_SRF_2012-08-15 | ecosystem: Environmental > Aquatic > Marine > Strait... | reverse complement strand
TTCAATAGTATGTCTGCCAGCGGTTTTGCTAGTAGTGCTGATGATGTAGCGATGACAGCAATACCACCTACCTGCATTACCTGTCCACCACTAGGTAGACCAGCAACAATTTGTGTAGGTAGAGAAACTGGTTCTGTTATCTGAACACATGTCTTATCAATGAGTTTATAACCAACAACTTCCTTTCTAAATCCTTCTACTAATGTTCCTACAGGTTCTTGTGCTACCTGAACCTTGGTAGGACATTCTATTTTGGCAGTAGGTGGTGGAGGTGGAGGTGGTGTATCTGTTTTTGCTTCTGGAGGTTTTGGTTCATCTGGTTTTTGGGAGTTCACCTGAGGTGGACCCGACATAATCATCTGGTTTGGTTCAAAAGAAATAGGATTAAAACTGGGAACACCAGAATCGCAAATTGTAACCACACCATTAGGATCATCCGTTCGTAATTGATTATTTTTAGCAGTATTAGTTTCAGTCGCCTCAACACATCCTGGAATGTTAACCACAGGCACACCAATGTTTACTACTACTGGAGCTGCTAGTGGTACGGATGTTGAAGGATTATTAAAGTCATAGGTAGATATAGTATTAATATTAATACCTTTAATACTAATGTCCCTACCTGTAATAATAGGTATCTCAGGCATTAGTCCTCAAATAAATTAAAAATTCCTGTCCAAATAGAATGAAAAAATACATACAGGAAAAATGTTTCAGTCGCCTCTTTCTTTTGGCGTTTCTTATATGTCGATTGTGCCATGATAAGTATAATAGCTGTACCTATTTAACAGGTCTCAGCAAATTCTCAGAAAGGTAAGGCAGGACCAGTTATAGCAGGAGTTCCACCACCAACGCTAGGAGCAGCAGGAATAGCACCACCAGTCATACCAGGAAGTTCTGGCATAAGTCCATCTAGCATACCAGGAAGAGCACTAGTTACTGCTTCTGTTGCTGCTTTAGTTGCTGCTTCTTTAGCACTCTCTAGGAGAGCATCTTTCTGCATGTAAACATAGACACCCCCACCAATGAGACTTGCACAAGTCAATCCTGATAGTAGTGCGATTCCGTTAATCAATTTTTGCATCTTTTTTCTCCAATGTAGGTGCTTGTTTAACTTCGTCATCCTTCTTTTTCTTAGAAGGCATGACTCCAAAAGTAGCTAACGTCCCAGTAAAGACGCTGGCAATAAAAGTAGGGTCGATATTTTTCTGAGGAACACCAGGAACAGTTACATAGTTAAGAGTCAGAATTGCTGCTGACCATCCAAGAATAACAACGCGGACGAGAGTTGATACACCCTCGTCCGCCCACTCAAATTTATTTTCCTTTTTGGTTTCCTCTTTCTTCTTAGGAGTTGATTCCATGAATTAAGAGTAAGGCAGCTCTATTTATTTTATAGGTTACTCTTTAATGTATCCATAATCTATCAGATACTTACGGGTCAGTGGTGTTGGGTCATAAACTTCCCACATATTACCACCAGCACATGCTGCAAGAGCATTCATAGTCATGTTTTCAGTCTTACCTGCCCATGTTGCTTCCTTTTCCCAGGGCCATGCTGACTCAGGATAGGTACGCTCCACCATTTCACTCCATAACATTGGCACTTGATCTGTGGGTTTAATGATAGCAATCATACTATTATCAATCGTACCTGCCATGCAATCCTGAGCAGCGTGCCATCCTTCATGACGCATGACACTCATCAATACACCAGGACGACTCATAAATCTTTTGTTCAAGAAGAAGTTATTACTCACAGTATGATAGACACCACGATGTCCTACTGGAAAATACTTTTCATCAGCAAGGAATACATTCACACCAATTAGATCAAGTGAGTGCAACATATTATGAAACTCACCTGTCACTCCAGTAAACTTTTCTGGATTGGGATATTGTGATGATACATCCAACATAGAATAGATTTTCTCTACACCTTCAGTACATTCACCGAGTAACATACATCCCATTGAATGGTTAGAGTAATACTCGTCATCTTTAAGAGGGTTTGCCAGACTCGGGCTCGTCCCTAATAGGCAAGTACCAATTAGGATTGAGTTCAAGACACTTTTCAAGTTGATAAATTTGTTCACGTTTTGTCTCCTTCAAATAATTTTGAAAATAAAATTCAATGTTGTTTGTATTTTGATTGCCTTGACTTACCCAGTCATGACAAAATTCATAAACTGATCGACAATGTTCTTCTAGGTGATGACTAAGAGCACGAAAGACTGCTGCTCTCATTTGCATCCTATCATCAGCATATCTCCAATCTTTTGGGAATTCTGACATAATAAAGAATCATACCTTGTTAGTATATATCACCATCGTGCGGAATCAAGTAATCCTTCTCTTGTTTTAAGATTTCTAATTCAGATTCTAATTTAGCATACTTCACCAACATTTTAAAATAGTCTGATTCCAGGCTATCAATTCGATGTTTGAGCAATTTGACTTGATCCAGAATTTCTTTCTTTTTCATTAGTAGTCCATGGGTCCGCCATAACGGATACAGGTCTTTTTGTTTTCTGCTGATGATCTACACCACTGTCTCACATAAGCATCTGCATCCATATTCATTGTGTAGTGAGCATGGTTATGTAATGCTCCTATTGTAATCAGTATTCCAATAGTAATCAGATTATAATGGACTGCTGGATGAGTGACGATCTTTAGAAAATAATCTTTCATAAAAAAAAGGGATGCCGTCGCACCCCAGTATAACATCTAGATGTCTATGTGTCTATATGAACGATCAGAAGCTGTACTTGACGCCCAACTTACCACCGTATCCACGATCGATATCGCTGTCACCACTGCCAACGAAGGAGACTTCACCGTATGCACCAAGACTATCGGTTAGTGCAAGACCCAGACCTGCCTTACCAGAAGGAACGGTGTCGCTTTCGCCACCGTCAGGAGAGACTACAGTAGCGCCACCCTGGACGTAGTATGAGGCAGACTCACCGAGTGCGCCTTCATAGCCCAGGTGAAGATCCGTGGCGGTTCCATTGTAGTCAGAACCAGTCCAGCCAGCATTGGTTTCTACATTGACGTAGGGGCCTGCGAAAGCAGCACCAGCAGAAACGGAAAGAGCAGCAGTTGCTGCGAATACAGATTTAAACATTGTTGTACCTTTAAGTATGTCTCGTAGAGTTTAACCTACGGATGAAAGAGAACTCGACTTGTTCTCGTTGAAGTAAGTATATCACAGACTGATGAGCGATTAGTTGAGACTCACCAGTCTGTTGTAAAACGTAACATTGGTTACGTCCATTTATTTAGTATAACATAAAACGTCTTTTGTGTAAAGAGGTTCGGTTTACCAAATACCTGGAATGATTTGGCCTGTCATGGCGTATGCTCCAAGAGCAGCGATCACTCCGATCATTGCTGCCATACCGTTGATGCGTTCTGCGTTTTCGTTCATTTGTTTTGCTCCTGTGTTTTGTTGTAAACAATTACTCTGCCATTTTCATGTGTGAATACTAGTTCATCATCATGTGCCCAACAGAGCTCTTCGTATAGGGCATTCAGTTTCTCCATGTCTTCATAGAGTTGATTAGGATTAGTCATGTGGAATACTGAAGTGTTTTTGAATTACCTCAATACGCTCTTCTTCATGTGCAATAATATCTAATTGTTCTTGAATAGCACCAAGCACATCAGGGTGCTCACCAATACCTACAGGATTCTCTAGATAAACTTCTATGTTAGCTTTTGCTTTGGCAATATTGCCGTCAGCATCAGCACGAAGTGCATCTAGAATTTTAAAACGTAGAGTAACAGACATTAATAAAGTTCCTCTTCTTTTTCGGTTGCAATTACACAATCAGATGTGGGGTAAGATACACACGTAAGTAGGAAACCTGCTTCAAGTTGATCATCATCCAAGAAAGATTGATCGCTTTGATCAACGGTTCCACTAATAATTTTACCAGCACATGTAGAACAGGCACCAGCACGACATGAGTAAGGCATATCGACCCCTGCTTCTTCAGCAGCGTCAAGGATGTATTGATCATCTTCACACTGGATAGTATGATCACCTTCAGTAGTCTTCAGTGTAATAGTGTATGTCATCTATTCTGCGTAGATTTGATTGTAAGTATATAGAAAGTTTGATACTGTGTCAAGTCTCAAGTGTCAAGTTCAAGATAAAATTTGGTTTGATCTGTTGGCAACTTTGGTGACGGATCGTAGATAGAGCTATCACCATAGGTTTTGTGGTCTTTGTATCCAACCATACGTCCTTTCGTATTTTGGAGTGCTGCCATCATAGCAATGATCAAGAACACTGCAGGTGGTCCTATGATAAGGGCACCACCAATTACATAATAAGTAAGGAGCTCAGCAATAGAGGTTTCCATCAATAGGTTTCGGATAGGTTTTCAATAGTATAACCGAGAAGGCAGAAAAAAGCAACTGCCGTGACGGTGAAAATAACTTCAGTCATCAGAATCCGAAGACACCAAAGAAAAATACGCTACCACTGAAAGCATAAGAGACAACAGCAGAAACAAATCCAACCATAGCAGTGCGTCCATTTAGTTTCTCAGCTCGCTCGGCATATGTCTCATGACCATAACGCTCTGCGTCTGTCTCAGAGATATACATTCTGGGCTCAGTGGCGTACATGTTTGTACGTCCACCATCTTCAGTTGTTACAGTCATGTTACACTCCGTAATGTTTCTTTACACATTATATAGGAAACATAAAGTTTTGTCAAGCGTTCTGTTCTGGTGGCAAAGTGCCATAAAACGGATCATAGTCGAAGTATGGCATCCAGTCCTCAATCAATGGTGCAGAAGTCCTCCAAAATTCCCACAATCCAGTGTAACTACCTTTATGAAATACATCAATGTGTATATCATGAATATCTGATCCTAGATCAATCTTATAAAGCAATAAAGGAATTGCAAAAGTGTTTCCTGAATTATAAATCAAGTCATCTGCAACTGCTCTGGGCTTAACACGTTGATCTAATTTAAACTTATCTCCTCTACAATGTAGATTTACTAATTTCTGTGCATGATGACGAGTAATTAGGTAACAAGCAGTAGAAAAATCATTCACAAATCTTCTGTGAAGTCTTACACTAACTTGCTGTGGATTAATAATTGCTAACTGAACAACATCAAAATCATATGGAAGTTGGGATTCAAATTGCTTCCAAGTAAATCCCCAATGTTTAACACACTCAAGATCACAATCATCTTCCATCATGATAAGATATTTGTCATCACTATTTTCTAACCAGTGCTTAAGTGCTTTCAGGTGTGAGGTAGTACATCCAATTTCACCTGATATCATATTCTCTGGATAACGACCAGTTAAAATACCACTAAGATCATCTTCACGACCATCGCAGGCTGAGATCCTTGTATAATTTGTGATGTCCCAATATTCAAACTGATCCTCCATATACTTGCGACGGTCTTCCTTATCATCAAGATTGATATAGTAGACTTGAGGAATTCCTTTCAGTTTGAAAGTTGATTTATTTTTGTCCATATCATTCAGAATCAATAATTGTCCAACCAGTTGGGAATAAATCTTCTAGAGATTTATTATCATTCTGTGGGCCAAACCATTTCTTTGGTGCAATCACATCACTAGATCCAGACAACCATGCACCCCACCAAGAGAAAGATGAGTTTGCAATAATATGAGACGTACACATTGACATTAGACATAGATCATATCGATTATCTCCAACTTCAGATACACAGAAACGATCATCCTCAAATATTTTTTGTTCAGAACACCACTTAGGATCATCAGAAAATACAAGGACAGTTCTTCCTTCAAAGTTCTCTAAAGCTTTCTCATAATAATCAAGTCCAAGATTATAATGATTTGCACTGTTCTGAAGATAATCAGTTCTTCTTACATGTAGTGATACTGGATTGTCCCATTCAAATGCTTCTTCGCATGTGGATAAAATTTCATCTTTAAATGCAAAATCTTCTTTGATACTGTCTGCAATATCTTTAAAGTATTTTTCAGTTTGAAAGAATCCCCAAATAGAAACATCATTAGGACATTGATCATGCAATCTTTGATCGTATTCAAACTTAACTTCTTTTACGATTGGAGCATGTCCCATATCCAACAATCGGATATTTTCTTTTTTTAAATGAGGAAGTTCAAATGTTTCAAACAGTTGATGTGAATCCCACTCATTATCAAAGTCTGATGGTGGGATACCAAAATCATATCCACGACGAGCCGCAATGCCTCTCAGAGAAGCATATTGGAACATTTGATTACCCAGTCTACCCAACAGACCAAGATGATTATACGCTAGCATTTGTATTCCTCGCTTTCAAATAAGGGACATTTTTATAATACTCTGCTAATTGATCTTGAGGAGTATTTCTCAAAGTTTGCCAGAGATTATGATTCTCCATGAACTTCGGATTATGATAATGAGAATTATGGGATCTTCCATGCTCAAAATGCCAGATAGGAGATTCAATTCTTCCCACTCTATATCCTAAAGCATTGAACCTATAGTAAAACTCACAGTCTTCAGCACCCCATGAAATAAATTCTTCATTCCAGAGACCACCTTCAATAACTTTCTCCTTATTATAGAACTGAGTCCAACCAATAGTAGAAGACTCTGTACGACAATTTGGTTCTAGTGAGTTAAGATCATGGCCAGAATCAATAAACCTCTTAAAGACATCCATAGGATAGTCTACTTGATACTGCCAAACTCCACAACCGTATGGATAAACAACATCCATACTATCATTCATGAGTGCTTCATATGCATACATGTGTGCTTTCACTGGATATACAACATCAACATCATGACTACAGATAACCTTTGTATCTGCCATGAAAATTAAGTCATTTAAAATCCTAGTCTTATGAAATAGATTATCAGAGTTCTCTTCAAATACATGAGAAAGATTCTCAATAGGAGCAATCTTTCTAATCTCTGGTAAAGCTCTAAACTTAAAGGTTGACTTAGTATCTACTTCTTTTACAATGACTTTTGCATCTGTAAAAGTTTTTAGTAGATAAGATACCGAAGTAATAATATTTTTTAGCCTGTCTTCAGATTCAATTCGACATGGCATGATGTAAGTTAAATCCATTAAACCTCCTTTTCAATCCAAGATTCGGGTAAAAGATCACTCATATCGTAATCATTATACCTAGTTCCAAACCAGGGTTTTGGTGCAACAATTTTACCACGGTTATTTTGTAACCATGCACCCCACCAACTCATAGAACTATTAGCGATAATAGCACCATGACATAGACTCATCATGCATAGATCATAATATGGAACAAATGATTCAATACGGCCATCATTAGTATCTGCAGTATGAGAATACTTAATATTCTCAGTTGGTAAAACAAACCTATCATCAGTAAAGTGTTCTTTACACCAATCAAGGTCATCAGAAAAAACAAAGACTGGAGTATCTTCAGGAAATTCCTTTAAAGAATTTTCATAGTATGACAAAGGACACACTGGATGATTCTCTGGTTGCTTTACATAATCACCACGACGTACATGAATAAAGATTGGTTTGTCAAACTGTTCAACAACCTCTTTACATGGATCTAAAATTTCTGGTAAGAAAGTATAGTCCTGACGTATGATTGACTCTGCATTTTTAAAATATTTTTCTGTCTGAAAATAGTCATGTAGATTTATATTGTCTGGGCATTCTCTAAAAAACTTCTCATTAAAATGAAAACATCCAGTCGCAAGATTCTGAACATTTTCAGTGAATCCAAAATTTTGAAATGTAACAGTGCTCATTTCAAAGCAATCAAAAAGACCATAGTTTGAATCACCATAGTCATCTGGTGGTGGAATCAACCAGGAATATCCATTTTGTTTTGCAATACCGCGAAGGCCTGCATACTGAAACATTTGATTTCCAAGCCGACCATTTGAACCAAGTCGGTTATAACTAATTGACATCAATCTCCTTTTTCAATACGAATACTATCTTCATCAAAATGTTCTGTCGAGAACTCAAACATTACAGTGTCTTCTAATGCTTCCATTCGATGTCTCATTCCAGTAGGAACATGAAATTTTTCACCTTCTTTCAATTCTTTGACGTGTGCCATTTCATAGTCATCAAAGTGACTCCAGTATACCTTAAGTTTACCACTTTGTACATAGAAGACTTCATCTTTTTCATTATGATAATGCCAAGAACATTTTTTACCTTTACAAAACCAAAGAATTTTGCCACAGTAAAGTGAACCATTTGTGATCCACTTCTCGTAGCCCCATCCTTTAGGAACGAATTTGATCGGGTCGTTTTGTGAAGAAATCATTGTCGTTAATACCTTTGTCGTCAATATAGAAGTCCCCTGAGGGTTTGCCTAGATGAAGTTCATGGTATTTGCACCCCCAAGACTTTAGTTGAGCCTCAGTAAAAGTGAAGAATTCTTTCTCCGCCAATTCGCGGGAGTTGTCAAATCTACCCATACCTCTAGCAGTCAAATAGACAACGTAATTGCCTTCATCATATAATTTATTTATTACCTGAATTCTATCCCACCTAGGATTTGCAAGGGTATATCTATTATCATCTTCTTTACCAGGGAAGCAAATAGTTCCATCTATATCAATAACATAACGCATTTAGAAACACCTCCTATATGCTTTATAGAACTCAATAGTTTCTTCTGGAACATATGCTTGCCAAGCATTTAAATTGGCAACCAATGTTTGAGTATATCGATATCCAACAATTTCTTTTTCCAAATTGGTCACAAGATCTTGCACATTACGATCTTGATAAACAGATGCTTTATTATATACAAGACTTTGAGGGAATCTCATTTGTGCAATATATCCACCCCAAATATCATCCATGCGTCCAACATGAGGAAGAACAGCATAATGAGGAATTACTTCACGAGCCAGAAAGGTATTCTGACTATTGAAAGGAGACATACTATATGAACCATATGGTTTTTGGACATTGAATTTTACACATGGGCTCATAGACATTCTTGCCATGGCATCAATATCAGGATCACCGTCCCATAGATCAGCCTGAATCAGAACTTTACGTTCTTCTTTGCCAACGTATCGTGTTTCTTTACGATGAGGAACCTGTTGAATAGGGAATCCACGGTGCCAAAGTTCAGGATAGTTAGTAACACACAAAGGATCAAAGACTTCCGTAGAAGACTCATACAGATCCATCTCAATAGTCTTACCAATTAAAAGGTCCTCACCCCAGTTTTCATATGGAATATTATCATCATCCACTGTTGCAATAACATCAGCACCTTGTTGGTATGCATAGACAAAACCGATGTTTCTACGTTGAATACTATTCCATCCAATAGTATCAGACAATTCTTTCCAACCATGCTCCTGCATATCAGGAGACAGATAAACACAGTCTAACTCTTTGTATAGGTGATGTGGTGTTTTTTTATCTCCAACGACAACCAGAGTCCATCCAGGCATCGCTGAGAAGTTCATGGTTGTCCTGGTGGGCTTATTGATAGTGGTTGTTACGATAAACTTTTTCATTTTAAAAACTTCTCAACAAAGTGCTTGGTTGTATAGTTATTCACAGCAGTATTATATGCGCTTTCTCTCATTTGGTCAAACTCGTCATAGTTTTCTAACACATGACTTAAGATTTTCTTAAGGTCCTCTTCGTCTTCAAAATACAGAAATTCTTTTTCTGGTTCAAAGAATTTTTCAATCGGATTCCAGGAATCCTTTTGACAAAGAATGACACATCTTGAGAATGCGGCCTCAAACATCCTTGATTTAATTTGAGGTGCCCATCCTCTATCCAATTCACTGAATGCTTTATTCTCTTTACCTCTAGGGAAGTTATGATATCTTTCAGCAGTTCCAGAATCAATATTGCAGAGACCATGAACAACAGCAACCTTAGTTGATGCATACATCATCATCTTATCTTGATAGGAACACCTAGGAACATTACCCATACTGTAGTGTCCAAATCTAAAATTGTATTTTGTGAATACATTTTTGACATAACTTTCCCAAGGCACAGCCTTCGGCATACTACCAAAGTAAGAAACATCAATTATCTTTTCTACTTTTGGAGGAATCCAATCCTCACTGAAGGGAAAGAATACAAACTCTCTATTGTCAAATAGTTCTGCAGTATAAGGACAGATTGTAAGAATCTTATCAGCAACTTCGTGAAGTTTTACCTTGTCTCCAGGAGCAACACAGAAGTTTGGTTCTTCCAAAGTCAAGACTACTTTTTCTTTATCATCATATCGACCAGAATATAGATCCTTATAGAAGTCAGCCATGAAGAGATAACAATCTCTTGCCACACCTTCGTACTTTTCAAAGTTTAGATAATAAAGAGGATCCTCCGTGAGACCATTTTCTGGTCTCAAAAAATTCAAAACTTTCATAATACTTCTGCGATGTCTTTCTTAGTTAATTTATATGTTCCAAAATGCTGTACCGAACGAGATGCCATTAGGACAGACTTTTGAACAGCAGAGTCAATATTTTCCATGGTAGCGACAACAGATAGTGTTGCTAGAAATACATCTCCAGCACCTGATACATCATACACATCTACTTTAGGTGCAGGATAAGTAGTACCAAGCCACTTTGCACCATCCATACCAAGAGTCACAATGAAAGAACAACTGTCTGAATATGCTAATGCTTGTTTCTCTTCAAACTCATTGATTTTGATATAAGCATTCTGATAACATGAAAGATCTGTCTTTTTAGAATCTACAAAAATTTTACCACTATAATGCTCACAAATATAATTTGCAGCTGACCAAGGAATCAAACCTTTATCATAATCTGAAAAGATAATGACATCATAGTCATCTAAATTTTTTAGATTTTTTAGATTCAATGGATCAACACAAGTTCCTTCATCAACACGGAGAAGTTGTTGTTTTGATCTGGCATCAACAAATCGTGTCTTGCGAAGATCCTCAGGATCATTCGTAATAAAATCCACCTCACATCCAAAAGACTCTAAGTTCTGAAGAACATTAGATGCCATACCAGGATGTAAGGTGGTCTTAGTATAATCTAAAACAGGAACTGGTGCCTCAGGACTTAACCTGCGACACTCTCCATAATGATATTCATCAACACAAGACTCTCCGATCAGTAATACTTTCAATGATTTTGCTTGTAGAGTAGTCTCTGACTCTATCGAAAAATCGAACTTCTTTTGCATAATCAGAACCTACAACTTCCTTTCCTTTATAATCAGATCCAACCATCATTATAGCAGGTTTTATCGTTTTGACAAGTTCCTGTAGTTCATCTTTAGAATTAAAAATGATTACCTCATCTATGTATCGAATGGCCTCAAGAATAAATTTTCTATCATCTTGATTGTTGATAGGTCTTGAATCACCTTTCATTTGTTTTACCTTTTCATCAGAGTCAATGGCAACAATTAATTTGGTTCCAAGACTTCTTGCATGTTCAAACATTTTAATATGGCCAGGATGTAAGATATCAAAGCATCCATTCACAAAAATTAGTTTAGGTCTCAATTTCATTTTTCTCCCATTACCATGAATGAATTATTGAGATCTATACCTGATACAAACACATTTTTATATCCACGATCAAACATATATTGTTCAATAATTTCTGGAGTGAATACATGCTTATGCTTGTAATTGTTCCAAGGTCTCCAGTACCTTTGACTGAAATCAGGAAGATATAAAAATAAAGTTCCACCGACTGTAAGTTTATTATGCCAGTAATCCATAGTAGCCACCCAGTCAGGAACATGTTCCAAGCAATGACTAGAAAAGATGTAGTCTGGAGAAACATTTTCTGGAAGATTATCAGCATCCCATGGATCATCAAAATCAAGATCAATAGGAGTGGCATTAGGTAAAGCCCACTCTGGTTTCATACATCCAATATCATAACCAAGACCTTTGCAAACATGTAGTGCAAAAGGAATAGCAAACTGAGATGCATTGCCTTCAGTCTGAAATTTAGGATACCACTTTTTCTGAAATTCAATAGTTTCAATCATTGATATCTCCAAGGTAAATTAAAAAGGTAACGAACTTGAGACCAGTCTCCCCACCTATGCCAAAGATATAGTGGTTTTTTAGACATAGTTTCAAAGAGTTGTGGTGACTCAAGAATGTAATTGATTGCCGTTTCTATCATGAATACAGCGGATGCTTTTTCAAAAACCATACACCAATCAAACAAAGAGTAACCAGGAATAATTTGATTCTCCACCACTTTATATCCACCATAACTTTGAGAGTCTGCTGGAATGTGTGGGAAGAATTCTAGCTTTGGTCTTGTACACCAAAGCCGATTGACGTAGACAAACTCATCATCATCTTTCAAACCAAGAACATTATAATACAGTTCTTTCTCCTTTTCAATATTTCTATTGAAAAGAATATAATCTCTCCAGTCTTTCCAATCAAGTCCGAGGTTATCATATTTCCCCTTCATTATTGGCTGGTAATCACCAAATCCCTGAAAGAAAAATAAATCAGGTTCCATTTTACTTGGAGCTCCATGAATATATTTGTCTTTGTGTGGGAATTGACAGGACTCAGGAATAGGTTCCGTGCTGCCATTTACTGGATTACTATCGTCTCCCCAGGATACAAATTCAAAGTCAGGAATATAATCCTTTAACCATTTGAATTCATGAATCACAGGCCAATACACTTTATATCCAAGTTCATTTTGAATATAATGTGCGCCTTTTTGTAGGAAAAGAATATCTCCAAGCCCACATGGTTGATAAATCAATCCAGTTTTCATTCTAACTCCTGAGGAACTTTTTCACGCCACAACCATCTTTCATAATCAACCCATTGCCAAGGTGCATTGAATAATTTTCCAACGCATTCCTCGGTATTTTTATAATGTCTTGGGTGGCAGATCAAAGTGTCTGCTTTAATGTTGAGAGTGTCTACAATATAATTTAGGCAAGTATCAACAATGTGAATTTGCTCTGCATTTTCTATAATCCAACACCAATCAAATACACTTGGAGCTATATCTGTATCCATCCAGATAACTTTACCATCATAATCTTCTGGGATACTCAATTCAACACCTTCATGTGGTTTACGAAAACTATACCACTTGTTTGCAAAGATGAATGGTTCTCCATCTTGAATACCTAAAGTTTCTTTTAGATTGGTTTCCCTTTCATAATTACGTTTGTAAGTGAAATAGTCTTTCCAATCATACCAACTACATCCAGTAGATGCATATTTTGATGTCATAATATCAGCAGAACCATTTGGTTTTGGTTGATTAGAACAATCATATACCATCACATTATCTTTTGGTAGATCAAGATCTACTCCACATTTAACATCTCCAGTAATTAATTGATTGACACCAGAGTTCCACATTTCTGATGTAACTGGATGATACACATCATAATTTACAGAAAGTTTTTTACAAAGTTTTTGAATAAAAAAGATGTCCCCCAAGCCACCTTGCTGAAGAACAATAACACTAGACTTCATTAAGAATTTCTCGAATTTTTTCTTCTGGAGTATCAATTGGGAATGCTAAAAGATACCCTTGATCTCCATGATGTTCAATTAGAATATGTGTGTCACCAATAATCTCTTCAACGAAATCATATCCATCAGCACCATATAGTTTTCTTTGAGGCCATGAACCAGCAACGAAAGGGCGGTCAACATAAATTCGTAAATCGTCCATGAAGATAATGTCTTTTGATAGATCACGATTATCCTTCATGACACGAAGTTCTTTCTCCATAGGAAGACGCTTGTCAATATCTTCCTCAGCGCCATAACTAGCATCTCCATAATCTGCACCAGGGAAATGTGCATCTAACCAGAATAGAGTTGGAGAATCATCAAGATCATTCAGAACATCATCAAAACGATCCTCTGTATATCCATTATACAGGTGGACATAATCCAGACTGTTATATTTTTTCTCTAATTTCTCGTAAAGACCATCATCAAGTTCTACACCATACGAATCGTCTACAACTTCAGTGAGAAGGACTTTATCCATACTAGAACCATCCCCAGTTCCACTCTCCACAAAATTCTTAATGTCAAAATCCTGAAGCATTTTCTTCAGTTTGACTGGATGATTAATTTGTCCCATAGTTAGCAGAAATAAGTAAGGTAAATAAAGTCTTCAAGGACTTCCATTTTTTTGACAATCTCTAGATTGTCTTTGATAGCATCCATTTTACTGGAATAGAGTTCATCTGAAATATAAAACTCATCACTAAGAGTAATTATACCATCAGCATTGAAGTATTTTCCAATGTCAGGAGCTCCAAGATAAACAGGAATAGTTCCTGTTGCGAAACAGTCAAGTAATTTTTCAGTGAAGTATGTTTCATATTGTCCATTCTCAATAGCAACTGAGAACATGTAGTCACAAAGACCTTCTTCTTTATGTAAGATCTCATTGAATCCACGACCATAAAGATCAACTTGATCTCTTAGTCTTTCTACCCATTCTAAACGAGTTGTATGCCCCTGACACATTCTTTTATTTGATGCGATCATCGAAATCATTTTTGATTTCTCATAGATCTTAGGTTCTTTAATCCAAAACCCTTGAGCAGGGCACCATTTAAATTTAGGATGAATTGAAAGCAAATCTTGATTGTGAGTAAAGATTGCGTCAAAAGTATCTATGTATTGTTGAGAATTCATTTTTACTGAATCAACAATCTGCGGTGTAATATATTTTGATTCCAACAACCAGGCATATTTTGGACCTGGTTTCGGATCAATCCATGCATATGGTAGAGTGCTATCAATATAAAATGTAGCCTCTCCACCATCTTTTACCCATTCAATGTATTGAGATTCTTTTCCATGAACAGAGTATCCTTTATTTCCGTTTGTCAGGTGAGTAAAAGTATCACCTACAAGATTAAACTTGTGAGGCTGCATTAATTTGCTCCTGAATCCAAGTGTATGTTTTACGAATACCTTCTTCTAGAGTCTGACTATAATCCCAACCAAGTTTCTCACTAATTAGATCATTATTAGAGTTGCGTCCACGAACACCAGTAGGTGCATCCAGTTTATACTTCTTCCTAACAACCTTACCAGAAACCTTAGCAGCAGTCTCTACAAGTTGATTGATAGTGACCATCTCCTCAGAACCAATATTAACTGGTCCCATAAAGTCACTGTCCATCAATCGTCTAGTTGCTTCAATGCATTCGTCAATGAACAAGAAGGAACGAGTTTGTAAGCCATCTCCCCACACCTCGATAGCTCCACCGACCTCTGGGAGGTAAGCGACTTTACGGCTGATTGCAGCTGGTGCTTTCTCTCTTCCACCGTCCCAGGTTCCTTCGGGACCAAAAATGTTGTGATAGCGAGCAACCCGAACAGGAATGCCATGATTACGGTTGTAAGCAAAGTAAAGTCTTTCGCTAAAGAGTTTTTCCCAGCCGTACTCTGAATCAGGAGCAGCAGGGTACGCAGATTCTTCACGGCAATCAGGGTTATCGGGGTCAAGTTGATTATGCTCAGGGTACATACAAGCAGAACCAGAATAGAAAATCTTAGTCTTGTTTGTATCCTTATCCAGATTAAGAAGATGTTGTTCTTCAAGCACATTCAGATTGATAGACACTGAGTTATGCATGATGTCTGCATCATTCTCACCAGTGAATACAAATCCTGCACCACCCATATCAGCAGCAAACTGATAGATCTCATCAAAGGGTGACAGAAACTTATCTACAATCTGTGCATAGAACCCACCATTGATACCAGTGGTACGAATACAACGACGAACAAAACTCCTATCACGCAAGTCACCTTGAATAAACTCGTTTGCTTTAGTGTCTGAATATTCTGGTCTCTTTAGATCAACACCACGCACCCAATAGCCTTCTGAACGAAGACGTTTTACCATATGACTCCCGATAAATCCACCAGCACCTAGGACCAATGCTGTTTTTTTATATTCGGACATGTTTTAATTTAAATTCCTTTGTATGTATCATACTAAAAAAGACCCTCATTGTCAAGGGTCTTTTGGGATCAGGCTCGCCAGTTGGCATGTTTTATGACCCTTACCAACGGGGTCAATCTTTCCAGAGAAACTTGAATGGACATTTAGATTCCTTTTCTTCTTGCCCAAACATAAATTGCGAAGATAAGTTTGGACTCAAAATTTTCAATCCAACATTTCTTCTAATTTTCAGTTTCATATCTTTAGGTGGTGCCTTTTTAACAAGTTTGAATTTTTCATCTTGATTTTTTGAATGAAAACAAACTTGAAATATAGGATCACCTCTCTTAATATTTACTGAATTTTTTACATCAAAAACATTATATGCAAACGAGAGATGTCTTGGCCAAGAAGACATATTAAACCAACCACCAACTAATACAATATTATTTCTAGCAGATGCTTCTGGATGAGATCTTTGTTCAATCCAAATGTCTTTGTCTTTTGTCCAAAAAAGATAACGAGGAAGATTCAACTGCATAGTAATTCTATTTGGATTCTCAAGAAACCAATTAGAATTAGTGAAAGTTGGTTCTGTTAAGTTATGATAAGAATCTTCATTAAGATATGGACTATTAATGAAAACTTCACCAGTTGTATCTACTTTTGTAAAATCAAACGTAAATTTAATATCAATTGGTGATTTGATTGTAAAGATTCTTTTTGCTTTATGAGCCCAAGCGGGACATTCAAAGAAAGAAAATTGCTTTTCTGTTTCAGATATTAATGTCTCTGGGTGAAAAGAAAATCTATCATCCGCAAGGATTGACTCCTCTGGACTCATAATTTCTCTATCATTTGTAAATCCCCCTTCCGAAGGATAATAATAAATTGTTTTCATTTTATATTTAAGTAACTCATTCCATCAATATACTCACCCTTGACAAAGTAATTGAAAGATAAACTATATCTCAACTCTTTTGACTGAGATTTATCAACAAAGTGTTTTAGAAATGATGGAAATAATAACAACTTTTGAGTAGTAGGAGTAAAAGATACTGAGGGAATATTAATTTTATTTGTACAATGAAGATTATACTCTAGACCAGGATATGACCAAGTACTTTGTTCATTAATAAAATGTATATCTCCAGAATCTTCAGGGGTTTTTAAGTAAAGAACACCACTGTAATGAGAATTTGAATGTAGGTGTGTACTTATGTAGTCCCCAAAGCTTTGCTTATTTGCCCAAGAAGTTGTGCGTTCGATATAGTGTGCTGCTGGAGAGATGCCTATATCATTGAACACGAAGCTTGACATTTCAATATCAATAAGTGTTGCCAAACTAAACAGTGGATCAAGTGATAAGATATCTTCTTTGTAATCTACCGTAGTAGTATATCCATGCGGATTTCCCCAAGTATCAAAATCCTGAGACCAGTTCAGATCTTCAATAAAATTTAAATAGGTTTTAAACTGCTCAGGATTAATGTTTAAATCTACTTCATAGATTGGTGTAGGGAAAAAATGATGAAGCATTAGTATTGTGCTTTGACATTATCTGTCACATATGCAGGAACACCAGCTGGATCTAACCATTTAGGATATTCTGGATCTTCAATAGCAAGAAGCATTTGATCACCATTGTCAAACAAGTAAATGTCAGAGTACTTTTTAGTATACTCATGTGCTTTTTGCATACGAAAATCTGGTTTACCATTCAGTTGAATGTAACCTCTTTGAACGAACCGATAGGGAAATCGTTCGTGAATTACAATAGTCTTAGTAGACTCAACTGACTTAGGATCTAGATCGTTCATGATTTGGATGCAATGTTGTAAGAAATAGTAACCCGATTGTTCTTTGATGGATTCACATAATGAAGAAGATGGGATGGAAAAATGAATACGGTTCCCTCTTCAATCTTATGTTTGTTTGATGGATTAAACGCGATAGGATAGAATGGTTCCATCCCAGTATGAGGTGCAGGAGAATAAAAAACAGTTGAATTTTTTTCTTCTTGAAGTTCTAACAAATAGATTGCTGAATAAGATGTATAGTATTCAATTCCATCTTTATAAAATTTACTTGAAAGGTGACTGTGAACCTCTTGATGTTCATCAAGGCCATCATACACACTATACCATCCCTCGTCAATAATAGATTCTTCTGGAATAGGAACAGAATGATCTAATTGTTCAAACATGTTGTCTAATGGTTTCCAGATAACTTCACTTATAATCTCATCATCGACAAGAAAGTTATTGAATTCCGAACCCATATTGAAACTAGTATTTACATTACATTCCCAACCGCTTGGAGGGTTTATAGTTTCTCTTTTTTTGTTTAGGATAGCCGGTAATAATTTTTCTTTTATTTTTTTATGATTACCAACTTGTTCCCAATAAACAAAATCAATTGGAAATTTATAAAACATTAACCAACTTCTACAGATTGAAGATCGGAATAGATTTGATCCATCATAATTTCATAATCATCTAGAGGATCTCCAGAAAAAACTACGCCATTAGACTCATAGAACTTGCGAACTTTTTTGAAAAGTTTTGGGTTCTTTACATCAAGAAGAAAATCTCCGTTTGCCGCTCCCTTGAGAGTTTGAACGTCTTTCTTGAACTTCGCAGTGATTGTCATTGCTTTGATTGATTACCTGATCATTATAAGGGATTGAGGAGCGGATGTCAATCCTTTTCGTACTCGTCAGTCATTTTTTTGTGGAGATCTGCAAAATCATTTGTCAGGTCCACAAAGCGATCAGCCCAGGTGTCTCCACCTTCTGTACCCTTGAGGGGATTAATACAACTGCTATTACCATGATTGTTGCAAACTAAACCTGCAAGGTCTAAATCAGATCCCATTGCACCTGTATGCCAGTAGTGTTGACCATTCATCCAGACAGCCCCACAATGGGTGCATTCCTTACGTTCCAATTTTAAATCGGACAAGTTGAGGTCGGACATGTTTTTAGATTTTTATTGTAGGAGGTGGACCCAAACAAGATAAAACTTCTTGTTGTTTTAAATAAAGCATTGCATATTGCAATAATATATCTTTTACTTCTTCGATGTCATTACACTCGGTAACTTGTCTAGAAAGCATTTCATATACAAACTGTTTTTCCGATGATTGTAGTTCCATGAGTTTACATATTAGTTTTATTTAACAGATTTGACTTTAACAGAATCCATTCTAAGAAATTTTTCATTCATGTCATAATATAATTTTTTGTTTTCTGTTGAAACATAATAACCAGTGATTTCATTACTATTACAAGTATAACCATAAGCTTTTACTTTTTCACAGACACCATCAATGTTAAAACACTTATTGGTGTGAAGGTAATCGTGATAGCGTTGGTCTAAGTTAATCATCGGATTTCAAAGTTTAGTTTACGAACCTTACGCTTGCGTCGGTTCTCTTGGAATTGTAAGTCATCTGAGCGCAAATGACTCTGTTCTTTAATTTTATTTTCACTATTGATAAGAACGACTTGATCTAAATCAAGTGCGCTGATCGTGTCATCTATAATTTTCATCATATTTGGACACCCACAACATTGAATTTTACTTGTACTGGTCAATTCAGTATTGCACATTTTGCATCTTATTGATAACATGTTGCCCCTTCATATAAATTTTTTAGGATGTCTACTATCATATGTATAAGAATACTCATGATCAGATACAATATTATCAACTTCTTCTGACAAGCAATAACAGAAAGCCAGAGTGGTTCTTAATTCATCAGTAAAATTATTTGGAGATGATCCATAGTGTTGCCAATGAGATGGTATCAAAACTCCGCCGTTTGGGACATATGGAATATAATGATACTCTTCTGTTTCTGGATCTAAACAAATAAATTCACCACCCCATTGAATGCTCCAATTATCATTAGTAAACAATATAAAAGTCCAAACATATTCTTGTGCAAAGTCATGATGAAAATCTCCTTTTTGCAAGGCAGTCTGACCATTAACATGTATCTTAACTAAGTGAAGTTTCTCTCTTATATGTTTTAAAATTTTTAGTTTAATATAAGCAGCAGCATTGAAGAAAGGAATATTATCATGAATGGTTCCCATTCCCCAAGCTCTACTCAATCCCCTTGAAGATGCATTATTGAGTCCCCATACAGGTGCATCGAGTTCATCAAAACATGCATCAAATAACTCATCACTTAAAACATCATAAAATTTTATAGGAAAAGTCATGTGATTAATACTTAAAGCGGGATATCGGAATCGAACCGATGACGAAAGGTTGGAAACCTTTAGTTTTGCCTCTAAACTAATCCCGCATACTCCCCCACCTGGACTCGAACCAGGGACAGGGTGATTAACAGTCACCTGCTCTACCAACTGAGCTACAGGGGAATATTGAAAGGGGGCGCTTCTGCGTAGGAGAAGATCTTTTTATGTACTCCCCCAACGGGCAAGGAGGGACTCGAACCCCCGACCGAGGCATTAGAAGTGCCTTGCTCTATTCCACTGAGCTACTTGCCCTTGTTTGTTAACTCTTTGTTGAGTTTGAAATAGAGTTTGTAGTAGCTCTTTTTCATTTCGTTGATGGTATCCATGTCTTCTTGGAACCCCATGTACTTGAGAAGTTGGAATGACCCCTCAAGTTCACTGATCAATCTTAACACATTAGCAGGATGTCTGTCAAGACCGCCAAAGTCATATTTACTTAGGCCCATACCAATTTATCTCTATAATCCCAGGCATAAACCTCGCGATTACCTTTGATACCCCATCCTAACCAGCGATAAGCAGGTCGCATATAATAAGATATGCTTTGGCCATTACCTTCAAATACAGGAAGATTGCGTTGGAAGATTGGTTCATTAATCATCCAGCGAACTTGACCTTCAAGGGATGATGGATCGCATTGATATTTAGCACAGAAGTTACCAAGACCCTTGTAACGACCGATGCTGGTCCACTGAATCAAACCAAATCCACCAGACTTACATTCAGTATAGGAGACACGAGCACCACCTTCACAGATGTTGGAGATAAAATTACTCTCCTGCTTGATGTTACCCATGATCGTAGCAAGAGCATTACGATCTTTGATAAGTGTTTGTTCTTGTAACTGTGCAAGAACAAATTGTTCTGCGGGAGTGCAGTCTTCACACTGCCACGTAGGTTCATGAATTACGACAGGAACCTCTACAGCAGGAGGATCAACAATTTCTGTAATGGATGGATATGCACAAGCAGAACTAGTAAGTGTCAGTGCTGTCAAGGCTAGAATTCGTTTAATCATAATTAAAATAATCTTTGCGGTAGTACCTTCCGAGAATGTTGCTATTATAGAAGGCAGGGGTGCCGTTGTCAAGGGCCTCAGTCAGGACATTATTGATGAAGAGTTGACGAGTCTCCTCATAGTTGACTTTTCCAGGGGTGAGATGTAGTGAGAGGATCTCTCTAGCAAAAGACTCCCGTCCATACTGTTTAATATCCTCTTTAAGCTCTGGACAACTACCATAGTACTTTTTCCAGTCACTTTCACTAGTAACTCTTCGCCGCTTGCCAGTATTAGTACTACTTCTAGGCTTTCGTTTTTGTATGAAGTATTTTCTTCCGATGTAGGAACGATTGGTGGTGCTACAGGTGATCTTGTAAACAAAACCATGGTTGTCCCCAATAAGACTCCCGTCAAAGACGCTACCACAATAGATCCAGGGATTTTCATATTCTTTACTTTCTGCCACATAATCATAACTAAACTAAAAATATTTAGTTAGTCTGGATAACCATCGTCATCATCAAATATTTCATCATAATCACCAACCATTCCTTCGACTGGTGCCGTATATGATTCTGTATCTGAATAAACTTCAGACTCAAGTTCTTCAATGATCTCTTTGAGAGCCATTACTAATACTTTAAGTTTAGCTTTGTTCATCCCTCTTTACCTCTAACAAGGCAATTGTACATAAAAAAAGGGGACCTGTCAAGGCCCCCTTCAGAATGTTAAGAAATGTCTTAGACCCCTCCTTCACGACGCTGTGCTGCTGATCTCGCTGCACCAAGTGCGTTGAATCTAGTAGACGTTCGGTCAATATTCTTGGCATGAGAACCAGGACGCAACTTGTCCATCTTATCTTCAACCTTTTTAAAAGGGAAAGCTTGAGGACCTTCAGTAATACTCTGAATAAGAAGATCAATGTTCTCTTCGTCTAACTCGGAGATGATGTATTGTGCTTCCTCAATGGTTTCAGCCTCACCGTTCTGGATTAGAAATTCAACCATCGCAGAACCCATCTGAGCCTGCTCAATGATGCTGTTGATGAATTCATCACTCATTCCCTCAACCATGACTAGAGCGCCTTGTAGGGAGTCTGCGATGCCCTCAGAGACGAGGTGCTGAAGAACTAGGTCTAGTTCATTGGACTCCTTCTTGACCTTCTTAACTCCATCCAATGCAGCACTCAAACGACTTGACTTGATTGCAGATCTTCCAGAAGGTGCTTTTGATGCAGGAGAAGACATCAAAGGATTAGCAGTTTTGGGCTTGTTAGATCCAAACTTTGCCTTGGATGCAGCCATACCAAACTTCTTAGCAGCAGCAGGATCAGACTTTCTTAAACGGTCATACTCGGCGTTGCTTGCAGTATCTTTCGCAGAAAGTGCAGGTTTTGCAGGTTTTGCAGCGGGTGCAGCTGCAGCGGGTGCAGGTTTTGCAG
>Ga0181412_1000271_pt1 | contig 22682 bp, 37 predicted proteins | sample 35SPOviralmetaG_FD_130113 | JGI IMG/M metagenome (GOLD analysis project Ga0181412, IMG submission 130113) | Marine viral communities from the oligotrophic San Pedro Time Series (SPOT) site, San Pedro Channel, CA, USA - 35 SPOT_SRF_2012-08-15 | ecosystem: Environmental > Aquatic > Marine > Strait... | reverse complement strand
CCGTAAAGTAGCTCGTGATGCACTAACTCCTGCTGAACAAGAAGAAGATCAGGCATTTTGGAAAGCATTTGATGAACTTAAAGAGTACATTGATAAACGTACAAACTGCACAGTACTACAACATAGCGAATGCGAAGCTGATGACTTTATTGCACGTTGGATACAAAATCACCCCGACGATGAACATGTTATTGTTAGCAGTGATAGTGACTTTTATCAGTTGCTTACAGACAAAGTAACACAATATAATGGTATCACTAATCAACATATTAAACTAGATGGTGTTGTAAACGACAAAGGCAAACCTGTAATGGACAATAAAACAGGAGAGCAAAAACAAATTGGTGATCCGCAATGGTTATTGTTTGAAAAGTGTATGCGAGGCGATAGTAGCGACAATGTGTTTAGTGCATTTCCCGGTGTACGTAAGAAAGGTACTAAGAACAAAGTTGGATTACTTGAAGCATTTGCTGATAGAGATACTAAAGGTTTCAATTGGAATAATATGATGCTACAACGTTGGGCAGACCATAACGGAGAAGAACACCGTGTGTTAGATGACTATCAACGTAATATAACACTAATAGACCTTACACAACAGCCAGATGATATTAAAGCTAAGTTAGATGAGGCTATTACAACACAGGTACAAAAGATCCCTGTTAACCAAGTTGGTGTACACTTTCTTAGGTTTTGTGGCAAATATGACCTGCAACGAATCAGCACATCTGCAGAATCTCACAGTGAATACTTAAACGCGGCGTATTAATATGGGTAAATACTTGCAAGCTAAAGAAGTTGTAAAAGACAAGTTCTGGATTGTAGAAAATAAAGGTACTAAATGCGGTACACTACGTTTACGAGATGATGAGCTTGTTTATTATGAAAACAATAGTTGCACAGAAACAATAATTGATAACTTAGATAGATTCAAGTTTGAATCTAATAAAAATAAAAAAACGACTGTAAACGTGTCTATTTTTGGTTATCCGACTAATACTGATACTGTGTTTAATGAAAGCCTACAAGATACAGTGGCAACATACACAAAAACTGCCAATAGTAAACAATATTTTGTGGCTGGATATTGGGGAATACTTTTTCCTATGGGTTGGAGACCGAGCTTTTGTCCTAGGAAAAAAACACTAGAAAGTTATACACATCTGGGTCCTTTTATAAGCGAGTCAGATATGTATCTTGCTATAAAACGCAAAGGGCAAGAAAATGAAAAAGATACTAAGTCTAGCAACACTAATACTACTAGTATGCAGTCAGCCTAGTTTTGCTAATGATTGGTTTAAACAACAGCCATCAGAGTCACAACCAACAGTACCTGAACCTGGTGATAACAAACCTATTCCAAAAACAGTTGATCCGCAACTAAGACAGTCTCCTGCTCTCATGCTAAGACAACCGTGTGACAGAGCAGAGTTAATGTTCGAAACACTAAAAAATTATAAAGAACATTTGTTGTTTATGGGTGAAGGAATGACCTTTGGAATTCGAGGTAATCCTTACAATGGAGCAATGATGTTTTTTACTAATCAAGATACCGGGTCATGGACAGTGCTACAAGTATATGCAGACGGTATGGCTTGTATGATATTCAATGGGAAAAAATTTAAGCCATACGGAGGAGACCAACCCGACTATGGAGAAAAACAATGAAATGGGCAGTAGTTATGTATGCATTGTTAGCTTTTCAAAATGGTAACAATGAGACTAAAGAAATGATAAGTTGGAACTTACCTTTTCAATCACATGAACTGTGTGAAGCTTTTGTTAAAAAGAATACCGAACAACTCAAAAAAGGTGTTTTAACACACGGAAAAGATTTATATAAAGCAGATATGATTGTTAAAGAAATGGGCTGTGCAACTGCTACAGTATATTCCTCTGAGCCCGATGCTATGCCAACTTTAAGTGGTAGAAGACCGCACTATGATGGCGGAGAGTCTGTATGAAATGGCTAATAATTGTAGTATTTGCAAATCTTTCACCTAGTGGTGAAAAAGAATTATATATATTTACAAATCCAACATTCGATAATCCAGTAGTATGTCAGTCTGATATAAGTAACCCTGAAGTTATACCTTTACTTGTAGAAAAAATAATAAAAGAAAATGGACCTCGCCCTATAGAACGAGTTTTATGTTTACCTGATATAAGTGTAAAAAAATTAATGGAAAGTTTTAAGAGTAAAGAAAAAGGCACCTCTACATAAAAGATGCCTTCTTACTTTATGATTTCTGCTCTTCGTTAGCTTGGGCCATATGCTCTTGTGTGTCCGATGGACTTGGCATAGGTGCACCAGATGGTTCTACACTACTTGGTGCTCCATCATCATGTGTATGTGGCATATCGCCACCTTCATGTGAGTGCTCCATTCCATCTTCATGCATATGCATGGCTGGCGCCGCAGGTGCATGACTTGCCATGTGTTCGTTTAATTGTCCCCACATATCTCTTGCATTATGTCTGCTGTCTAACTCTAAACCGTGCATTCTTGCTTCGGTTTCCATCATTGCTTTGATGTGTTTTTCCATATCACCAGCATTTCTCATCATGTCTTCCATGCTAGCAATCATTGCTTCTGTTACGTACATATCGATATCTCCTCTGTGAGTATCATCGAGTTTCTCACCGTGTATTTAAACGTTTGTAACCAACCTATTCTATACCGTTTTAACTAAATACATTAAAGTAGTAGAGAATGATATGGAACTATATGTATTAATATTAAGTATGTGGGGACTTACAGCTCAAGGTGATTGGTTGTATATTGGTAATCAATATGTTTACAATACACCTATGCCCAAAGCACAATGCGAAGCACTTATTGACAAAGATAAAGCCTGGTCATCACATCTTACAAACAAATACTATAGTATCAAAATGGATTGTATGCCAGAGTCGGCAGAGCTAAAGCAGGATAGTAATGGCAAGACCTAAACCTAAGATACTGATGGAATTCACTGATCCAAAGTCATACAGAAGTGAACAGATACTGGATGCAGATGCTATATATGCAGTATTTCATGACGATAAACCTATTAACTTACGCAGTTTAAATAGTCTAGTAAATTTTCCAGGACCTAAATACAAAAAAGTAAGTTTTTCAAATAGTGGGCATGCATTTAACTTAGCAACTAGATTAAACAAACTATTCAAAACAGATAAGTTTACGGTAGTTAAACTTTTACAAGGTGAAACAATAGTAGAAGATGATGGCGAACAAGGAATGGTATAACACTATACTTGTTCATGCTCAAAGAACTAGGCCCAATACTAAAATACAAGATTTATTTAAAAACTATAGAAACGATACTGGTCTTAGCTTAACCAAGTTGGGTATGCATGTTATTTGTAGTATGGATATAGAACGAGAAGAATTTAGGTTACCAAAAGTAAAAATAACACCTAGAATACGTCTACTATTGGATAGATACATGCAATATCCATACTTCTTTGATAAAAATTGGTTAGTGTTATTCAGTACAGAAGACAGAATATTCTATAAAATGTATGGTAAAGACTGGGAAAATTTTATCAGTCATATGGAAGAAAATCTTTAAAAAAGATAAAAAAAGATGCTAAAAAAGGTTGACAGTATGATGTCTTGGTGCTATAGTGTATGTATAAGTTAACAAAAAGGACATACAAATATGCAAGAACTTTTCCCAGGTACAACAGAAGCACTAAACAATCTTTCACTTTACAAGACTGAAACTCCTGTTTTTGAAGACGTTGATGCTTTTGAACTTGAAATGGAACACTTTGATGACCTTAAAGCTGAACTAGGTTATGACACTGTATGGTCAATGGGAGAAGGTATTATGGCACTGGATCATAAGATCTTCACTGATAAAACTCGTGTTGTAACATACAAGTGTATTGCTGAAATGGGAGATACACTAGACAGTGAAGTTACATGGATGACATTTACTGCCGTTGCAATGGACGGTACAGTTGGCGAGCTTTGGAAAGCCGCTGAAAACTGCTTTCAACAAGCCAAAGCGGCTTTAGGCGATTGGCATTATTTCGTAGAAGACTTTGATGTACAAGAAGATGGTACACTAGAGTTAGTAACTGGATCTTAAAGGTTGACACATACGTTTAAGATGCTACAATATACATATAGTTAGAAACAAACCCAGGAGATAGCTATGCAAAATGAAACCCAAACTCGTACAGTTACATTAACTGAACTTAAGAAGTATGCAATGCATAACTTCAAAACCAAACGACCTATGTTCGTTTGGGGACCTCCAGGAATTGGTAAGTCCGAAACATTTGAACAGATCAAAGAAGACTTTGTTGCACAGGGCAAAAAAGCTCATTTGATTGATTGTCGATTGGCTCTATGGGATCCGACCGACCTTAAAGGTTATCCTTATTTCGACCAAACTGCTAACAAGATGCGGTTTAGTGCGCCTGATGAACTCCCAGATGAGGAGATGGCAAAACAGTATGATATTATTATTTTGTTCTTAGATGAACTTAATGGTGCTAGTCCTGCTACACAGGCGGCGGCATATCAGCTAGTTCTTAACCGTGCTATTGGCAAATACAAGTTGCCCGACAATGTTGTGATTGCGGCGGCTGGTAACCGAGACACTGACAAAGGTGTTACATATCGTATGCCTAAGCCGTTGGCTAACCGATTCCTACACTACGAAGTACGTGTAGACTTTAACACTTGGCAGGATTGGGCAATTAAGAATCAAATCAATCCTGACGTAGTTGGTTACCTTACTACGTTTAAAAACGATCTTTACAACTTCGATGCTGGCAGTAATGAACGTTCATTTGCTACACCGCGAAGCTGGACTTTTGTAAGTGAAACAATCTCTGATGTAGAAGAGTTTACTGAAGAAGAAGTAACAGATATGGTTTCCGCTGGTATTGGCGAAGGACTTGCACTCAAGTTTAAAGCTCACCGAGAAGTTAGTGGGCAGTTGCCTAATCCAAGTGATATCTTGGATGGTAAGGTAAAAGACCTTAAAACAGACAACATCAGTGCTAAGTATTCTTTGACTACTGCACTATGTTATGAACTAAAAACTGCTTTCGATAATGACGATAATGGTAACGAAAAGTTTGATAACTTTTTAGACTTTATGCAGAAAAATTTCGAAAGTGAAATGGTTGTGATGGGTGCCACAGTTGCTCTTAGCAAATATGGTATCCGTCCAAAGTTCAATCAGTTGAAAAACTATAAACCGTTTATTGCGGAGTATGGTAAACTGATTGAACAGGCATAGGAAACTATGCTCCTGGGAGTTAATGGGGCTTCGGCCCCATTAACATTAAAAGGTTGACACACCATTAAATGATGTTACAATATAAGTATAGTTAAAAAACATGGAGTGACTATGTCTATTGAACTAAAAGAAAAACCAACAGAAGTAGAAAAGACAACTGAACAGTATGCAGAAGATAGTAAAACTGCATATGATACTTTGGTTGCGGCTCGTATTAAAATGTTGTTTAATCAACCGTTCTTTGGAAATATTGCATGTCGTTTGAAACTAAAAGATGTTACCAATGAGGGATGGTGCAATACTGCGGCAACTGATGGTAGACACTTTTTTTACAATCACGATTTTGTTAATAAACTAAATGTTCAACAGAATGTGTTCTTAGTAGGACACGAAATTGGACATTGTATATACGAACACTTTCTAAGGGTTGGTGACCGTGATAAACGATATTGGAACATGGCTGGTGACTACAAAATTAATGGTATGTTGTTCCGTGAGAAGATCGGCGAGATGATTGACCAAGTGGATATTTGTTTTGATCCCAAATATGTAGACGATAGTTGGTATACTGAAAATGTATATGACGAACTTATGCGAACAAAGCCTCCAGTAAAAATGACACTTGATGTTCATTTGGATGTAGAAGGCGAAGGCGACAGTAAAGATGGTAAGCCTAGTTCAGGTGGTGACAAAGATGGTAAAGATAAAAAAGGTAAAGGCAAGAAGCCTACTATCTCAAAAGATGATGCTAAAGCTATCTCAGATGAACTAAAAAATGCAGTCATACAAGCGGCACAGAGTGTTGGCGCTGGTAATGTTCCTGCTGAAATACAACGAATAGTTGGACAGTTAACAGAACCTAAAATGGACTGGAGACAGTTTATTCGAGTTACATTAGAAAGTAACTTGAGCAGTGATTTTACTTTTATGCGTCCTAACCGCAAGAGTCAGTTTAATAATGTAGTACTGCCTAGTATGCAAAAAGATGACAAGATTGATATTTGTCTTTGCTTGGATGCTAGTGGATCAATTGGACAAGTAGATGCTACAGACTTCCTAAGTGAAGTACAAGGTATTATGGATCAGTTTGGTAGTTACAGGATTCGAGTATGGAGTTTTGATACTACAGTATATGCCTATGACGAGTTTACAGACGACGATGGTAGAAGCATAGAAGAGTATCGACTAATTGGTGGAGGTGGTACAGACTTCATGTGTAACTGGCACTATATGGAAGAAAATGATATTGTACCTAATCAACTTATTATGTTTACAGACGGTGAGCCGTTTAGTAAATGGGGTATCGAAGACTACTGTGATACATTATTCTTAGTTAAGAATCGTTATAGCAAACCAGTTGCGCCATTTGGACAAACTATCTATTTTGGTGAAGATGCTAATCAAAAATTGGCGGCATAAGTAAATGAGAATTGTTGAACAAAAGAACAGTTTAAGTGAAGAAGACCTAGAATGGTTACGAGGCACTGACACTATTCAAGAAATGCTTAAACAAAGACTAGTAGTTGAGTTTGACACAGATCCAGATATTGATAAGATAGACTTTAGTAGCACTCGAGGGTTTTACTTAATTAGAAATATGGAACATAAGATATATCAATTCTGGTTTGAAAATCACATAGACTATCAAGACTTTCGTGCTAATATTTTAGCATATAAAATGAGTAGTACTGCAATCAAAGATGATAAATAACTACGTATATAATTCGTTTAAAGGAGAAAACAATGGCGAAAAATAATAATGATGTAATCGAAGCAACTGCAACCGAAGCACCAGTTGCGGCACCTGAAGCTAACGGTGCACCTGAAGCAGAAGCACCACAACTGGGTGTTGCAGATCTTCAGAATGCGGCACAAGTAATTGATGCGGCTGTAAGCAGAGGCGCTTTTAAAGCGGCTGAAGCGGCACAAGTAGGTGCTGTTTATAATAAAATTACTGCATTTATTCAAAGTGTAGCTGATGCCCAAAAAGATAATCCAGAAGCACCTGCGTCTGAGTAAGGAGAATTTAAATGGCAACTATGAAACATATTGGTCGAGTACTAACTACTGGAATCAAGTGCGTAGTAGTCTTCAGAGAAATCTATGACAAGAATGGGAACGTAGAAGATCCAAATCATTGTCTTGTAGTAGAAACTGAAAGACTACCTGACATGGAACATGATGATATTGTTCGTATCGTTGAAAGCGATTCTGGACAACAATCAGATCAGTTCTATGAAATTGCACATCGAAGCATGTTTAGTGATGGTAGACCGATGCTACAAGCACTACATAATTCAGGCAGAATTAAAAAGTATAAGACTACCGAAATTGAACTCACTCCTAATTCTAGTACTTCAGTAAAGTTAAGTGAAGTCAACGAAATTATTCGAAAACAAGCTAGTGGAATGTCTCAAGCAGACATTGCAAATTCGATGGTAGACGATACTGATGGTCCGCCTCGTAATCACACTAATTTAAGTCAAACACAAACTATCAATGAAGCAGTTCCTACAACAGAACAAGCATTAGATGATAGTGCATTGGCTCAGCAAATGTTGGATCAAGCATCAACATACGAACAAGAAGTCAAACGCCTTCGCGAAGAAGCTTATAGCATGGCGCCTGATTTGAAACCCAAACGTGGTCGCAAGAAGGCTGCCGCGAATGCCAATACATAAGAGAGATCGTAATTTTCAAAACATTGTAAGTGAGCTTGATGTTAAAAGTATACCAACTGAATATATCCAACAGTTAAATTTGGTGTGTGAAAATGGTGACCGAATAGCCTTCAGAGAAGAAGATTTAGAAGACTTCCATGACGATGATCTCGTTCTCGGACTTATAAATCTTGTTGAAGGCAATAATGACTTACAAAGTAAAGTGGTCGATGTTGAAATTATTGTTGATTACAAAAAATTAGAAAATGAAGTCAAATTAAAAACGGAAAAAATATTAAACAATGACAACAGTTAAACTAGTATCTTATACAAAACCCACTGAAGAATTTGAACAACACGGACTACAAGATGCACAGGACTTAATTGCTTTCTGTGCTAGAGTAAGTAATCCTTCTGCACAAGTAAACAGTGAAACTAGCGAAAAACTTATTAAGTATCTGATAAAACATCAGCATTGGTCACCGTTAGAAATGGTAAATGCAGTATTAGAAATAAACACTACCAGAGATATTGCACACCAAATTGTGAGGCATCGCAGTTTCGCATTCCAAGAATTTAGTCAACGTTATGCTAACCCAGAAGAAATGGGAGACATGTTTGTACACCGCGAAGCACGTATGCAGGATACAAAGAATAGACAAAACAGTGTTGACTTAGATCCTGATAACAAAGAAGATGTACGTCTAGAAATGATTTGGGGTAGTTACCAAAACAAAGTAATACGTGAAGCACAAGAAGCCTACAAATGGGCTATTGATAATGGTATTGCTAAAGAACAAGCTCGTGTGGTATTGCCTGAAGGACTTACTAAAACTAGACTGTACATGAATGGTACATTGCGTAGTTGGGTACATTATATAGAACTGCGTGGCGGACATGGCACACAAAAAGAGCATATGGAAATAGCTCATGCTTGTGCTGAAGTGATTGGTAGTATCTTTCCATTAATGAATGACCTATGACACACGAACAAAAATTAGAACATATGTGTACTTTAAAAAAAGAAGTTGAAGTGTTAAAAACTATGATTCGCCCACATGATACAGGTCATATTTACACAACTATTAGTACACTAGAAGATAGAATTAAAACTATCTATAAAGAAATTTACAGTAGTAAGGCTAGAATGTAATAAATATGTATGTAGACATATTTAGGAGATAATCATGGTTTTACAAGTTGAAAAAACATACAAGACTAAAAATAGTAACACATACTCAACTGTAGCTGAATTTGTTGCAGAACATGGCCCATGTGGTAGAGATAATCTAGAACATATTCAAGAGCAAGGTACTGCTGTATTAGTAGGAAACGATAGTATGAAAGTTACTGTGAAATATAATAATGACAATGAATACGTTGCACATGCCGCAGTTGATAGTGGTTTGGGAGCAAATTGCGAATCAACGTCAGTAGTTAAAACCGAGTTATAATGCTCGAAAATGTTCTTATATCAATTTTTATAGGAATACTTTGGAGTCAGGTTATTAGTCACTGGGGTGCAAGTATACTACTGCATCGATATTACTGTCATAAACAATTCAAAGTTCCAGTCTGGTTTGAAACTATTGGGCTAGCAATGCTTATGGTTGCTTGCATAAGAACCCCAATTGGGTGGATTGCCAGTCATAGAATGCACCACGAACATAGTGACCACGAAGGCGATCCACATGCAGTAAGTCAAGTTGGCTATTGGCGTGTACTGTTTACCACTTGGAACATAGAAAAAATACCTATGAAGTATGCCAGAGACTTGTTTAAAAATCCACGTTTAGTATTTTGTCATCACCATTGGGGTAAAATTTTAATTGCAATAAATGTAATCAGCTTTTTAATCAGTCCTTACTTTTGGATTGCTTTTGCGGCAACACCATTTATATTTGCTAAGATTGGATTTGGTTTACTTAATACAGTAGGGCATAGAGTTGAGGGCGGAGCAGATGTTCCGTGGTTAAACTTCTTTATTGCTGGTGAAGGATTTCACAGACAGCATCATAATAACTGGAAATGTATTAGATTACACAAATGGGATACCGGAGGCTGGATAGCAGAAAAACTATTTCATCCAAAGACTGGTCTAATTGCCGTTAAAAATTAATTCATCAATAAACTTTTCGGAACCTGTATATAATATACCCTGCCAATTATCTTTCCACACCAGCTCAATTGTATCTTTATACACTTGCCAATTTTCAAAAACATCTGGTCTTTTGTTTTTTATACGTTCAAAAAATTTAGATCCTTTTTCTCTACTCCAAAAAAAGAACGGGTATTGTTGCTTTAAATGTTCGTAGTGGAATAAGTCTACTTGAAAATCATCTACCATATTAAATTTTTGATTAGTTTGATTGGTTCTATAATTACTAAACAACCAGTACCTACTAAACAGTCTACAAGTGTTATCGGTCATATGTTGAGCACCTGTTACTAAGACTGGCTGATCTTTTTGATAGTCCCATAACACACTAAAAATAGCCATATCCTTTAGTTTTAAGCCCTTGTAAGTGTAGTTCCATGCCAACTTGTCATTTGCACTGTCTTGTTCTAATAGTGGAATAGTTTTACTGGCTATATCATTAAACTGTTTGCTAGGACTTGTACCATTTACAATTATAGGTACAACTGTATATCCACAAGGTAACTTTTGTTTTGTTACTTCCATATATGAGCAATCCGTCTTTTACCAGAGAATATGTTAGCATCAACAACCCAATCCTGATAGTTATACTGTTCTTTATATTTGTATAAGTCCTGTTCAATAGTGTTCAAACGCATGTTAGGTAACCATTTACTTGGGTGTTGCTCTTTACAAGGTTCTTGGATAATAGCATGTTTGCTATTGTAGTACTCAAACGTAACATTATTAAACAACTGCATATGATTGTTTGGATCATAAAGCAATACTCCACTCCAAATTACACAGTCAACTTCAAAATCTACAGGAATATTATCATACATATTTCCCACTGCATAACTTATATTATCGTTATTTCTCCAAACTTCATTGGCAAATTCAATTGGCTGTGGGCTTGTATCAAATCCAAAGTAATTGTAATCTTTATATCCTTTTTGATGTAACACGTCATTGATTGTACCTATTCGACAACCAACATCAACTATACCTTTAATATTGTTTTCAATTATTATATCTGCTTGTTTTTCAAATATTGGCCTAGCTTCCTGTGTGTCCAAGTAACTCATGCTTCTCAATTTATAGTCTTGCTTTAAAGGAACTTCAACTATCTCTTGTGCATTTTTAGGAAGTCTGGGCCATGGTATACCATTTACTCTGTGTACATTTTTTATTTCGTACTTCCATTTGGTGTCCCATTTTTCATAGTCAGTTATCCAAGTTAGACTGTTGTCTTTTATTTCTTTCTTTGCTTTTAATACATGTGTACTAGAATATTCACTTATGCTATCGTATATATGTTTTACGTTTATAAATGCGCCAGGAACTACACAATTCCAACTGTCATTTACAACAAAACTTTGTATTACATTGGCACCCATTTTGGTTAATAAATGTTCAGTCATCTCAAAATGTCTAGCTCCGTTGGGAGCTTTTGATGTGGGCGTAAAAGTAATTACAAATATAGGCTTATCAGTAATAGCATAATCTGTTCCTAGTTTTGCATTGAACTTAGACTTGACTACTAACCAATCCATAGCATTTTTAAATCCTGCACTGTAATGACTGGTTGCTTCACTGATAGCAAAAACTAATATGTCAGCATCTAATGCATTATTAAATTGTTCAACACTATCTGGAACATTGCCATCACTTTTGTTTGAATAGCAAACAGGCATATCAAAGTCGGTCATATCATACACACTATCAAACAACTTTTCTTCATTGAGTAATTTTAACCCACGAGTTTGTAAACTGTTTTCTGCGTGACTGAAACTTATTCCTACTATTTTCATATATAACTATCCAAATCTATATCTTTTTTAATATACAGTACAGCATTTAATCTATATCCATCTATTGCTTCTCCGCCATGTACAAACTCTTTACCTTTAAGAAAAAATAATTTACCCGGAGAGTATTCAATACTATCTATTTCTTTATCTTCTTGTAATATATTAGTACGAAACTTTCCTATTAATGGCACAATTAATAGCCCACCTATGTCAAATTCTTTTTCGTGTATATGCGGCATTAGCTGTGTTTGGGATTGATATTCCCAAAGTGTACAACTTGTATTAATACCTTTAAATTTACCATCTAACGGAATTATCGAATTAAAGTAATTAAATTCTTGTTGTGGAAACTCTCCTGTCCAATAATATTGATCATTTCCCAAATAACCATTCAATGAACTTTCGCTTGTTATTGCAGTTCCTTCAGAGCCTAGCTGTAGTTTTCTTGCCCATACTAATACTTTATCAATATCGTACTCGACATCTATTAACTTACACCACTTCATCAAAATAACTATCTAAGTCGAACTCTTTCTTAATATAAAACATTACTGCTAGTCTATATTCATCTACAGGTTTGCCTTTATGCCAATGCTTGCTAGCATTAAGTAAAAAACATTCGCCTGGTCCATATGTAATACTGTCTATTACATTATTGTGATTATCTGGTTCAATTATATTTGTTGTAAATCTACCTATTATCGGCACAATTAAGTTAGTAGAATATATTTCCATTCTATCATCTATATGTGGTACTAGTTCACTACCTGGTTGATATTCCCATATGTTGCAATATCTAGGACCCTTACGAATATGTCGTTGTGAGAATTGATCTAGCAAAGGAAATACATTATTCAAATAAGTAAAAAAATCGTCAGGAGCAGATTCTTCCCAACACATTTGATTAACTCCAAGACTATCCGGAACAACTTCGCCTTTGGTAGCAAGCTGACATTTTCTTGCCCAAACTAAAACACTGTCTAGATCATAGTTTAATTTAACAGACTTCCCCCAGGTCAATTCCAAAGCCTTTTGTAGTCACTTGCTACTCTCCAAAGTAATCTAGGACCCATCACTGGAGTACGCCTATGCAAACTAGTAAACTGATCCATAAACAACATATCTCCCTGTTGGAATATATGATGTGTTTGATACTTGCTTTTAAATATCTTTGGAATAAGTTTTTCAATTATAGGCTCATGGTCTACTTTCTTTTTGCCTTCCCATGCACCACATATAAAGTGATAGGGAAAGTAAAAGTACTTGAGATCATTGTGTGGGTGTAAACCTATTAGATTTCTAATGCTACCTCTATTTTTATTCATAAACTCTAGTTCAGGATCATCTTCTTCTAAATGATACATAGTATTGTTTTTAAACTTGATCTTAATTTTTATACTTTCGTAATACTCACGTTCGTCTTCACTGAGATCATAATAGGGTTGACTGGTATTGCATATACTAAGCGTAGTATTGGGGTCGCCTTTTACACAATATAATCCAATTAGTATTTTATCTATTAGATGTCTACTATTTCCATTGCTATGCCAACCCAATTCGCCATCGCCGAACATACCAATTTTATTTCCTTCTGCATCTTTCTCACCGCTTACTTTAAATATTTCAGGGTAATCTGGATCATTCATAAACAAGCCGGGTGCTTCACATTCACCAACACGTTTGAATATACTAGTAAGTTGTGCTTCTGTATATTCTTGTTCAGTGAATATTGCAAGCCCGTCATGCTGAACTTGTCTCATAACGTCTCTTAATTCGTCATCAGTGAAATCATAAAGTTGTAAGGTCATCTGTGCCATCCAAACTAAACATCAAAGCTATTCTTGGTTGGTCACTCATATTAACCACTGCATGTGGATAACCAATGTTAAGAAAGTTTGCTGTTCCATCTTCTAAATTATATGCTTCTAGCTTTCCGTCTCTTTTAAATAAATTAATTACATTCTTTCCGCCGTACACTGGACATATACATCTAACTGCATAACTTACATCATAGTCTACGTGAAAAGGAATAGTTTTGCCTGGTGCGAGTTTTGTTATACGTACTCTACTAGCAGGTGCTTTTAATTGTGTTACAATTTCTTGAAAGTAACTATTGTTATAATGTTCGGTGGGAACATTATACAAGTGTTCTTCTCTGCGTTGTAATCGCTTTTTAATACTAGGTTCATATGGTAGTATTTCACTTGGCTCAGTTAAATTAACTTGTTCAAAATTATCATAAACATCTGCTACTAACTCCATATGATTGTCACATAGCATAGGGTTTGCTGTTCTTACATCTACAAACTTTTCTGCTAGTGTATCTGTTGCTTGTCTTAATCTTTCGAGATCAATGTCAAGATTAAGATTAGCTACTGTTGGTAAATCTTGTTTTTTCATCTTATTCTCCTACAAAACATAATTATAATGATTACGGACTTCAGCTTTATACCAGTTGGCTGTTCTCAATAACTCTCTTGGCTTATCTTTAAGTACATCTGGTCTTCTATGAATTGTAGTGGTTTGATCCATCAACATTATATCTCCAGGTTTCCAAGGATGTTTGTATGTATACTTATCTGAACAAATCCAGTCGTTCCATATTTCATCATAAATCTCTTTACTATTATCTAGTATCACGCCGTCTTGAACAAAACTTGTAGTTTCATAAGGTTGAAAAAATAAACCTTTAGTTCCAAGTGGGTGGTCAGGCACTAGTCTATGTTTATCAACTACACCTCTCCATTCATTAAATTTAGCTCTTGTGTCTTCTTCAATATTTGTGCAAAGTTGTACTTTACTTTTGTCTCTGTTTTGTTTGATACCTTTCATTACAGTATCTGTATACTTGGTATCCCAGTCTGGTTTCCAAGGCTGATTCAACGGCTTTGCATCTGTTGCATGCCATAATATCGACTCTAATGTCTCATAAAAATCTTGTGTAGCTTTACTCAATGTATGCCAATAAGGAATGCTAGTACATATCCATGTTTCAGTATGATATGTAATTGTTTTTCCGTATATACCAACAATCTCCTGTGCATCACAATGTGGTACAAGATTACTATGCCAATCTAATTCATCGTCGCCAAACAATCCTTTGCTTCCATCATCGGATACTTCTTCAGTTGAAACACGCCAAAAATATTCGCTATGTTCTTTATCAGTACACCATATGTCTGGACTTACATGATATCCAAACTCTAATGCCCATTGTGCATATTCTTCTGGCTTAGCACCACTATTGAGTATCATTAAATATCCATGTTCAGCACACCATCGACTTGCTTGAATAGGATCAATTGCTTCTAGTTTTTTATCTTGAATTATCAAAACAATCTCCCTTGTTTACATAAATCTTTTAGTTCTTCGTATGTATAATTAAACACCATAAACTTTAAATATATTCTTGGCTCTTGTACAGTAGCTACACTGTGTGGTATTTGTGTACTAAACGCCGAAGGGTGTTTTGTACTATATTTCATCGTGTAATCTATTTTATCCCAAAACTCTTTATAATCATGTGCTTTTTCATATGGCGGATCTATGTCATGAAATACTAATTCAGCGCCTGCGTCTTTGGGCATGATCGGAAACATTATACTAGCATTACATGCATGATCCGTGTGTGGTCTTAATGTAAATCCTATATCATAATGACTAATCACTACATGCTCTATAGGTATATCTATTTTAAATTTATCTAATAAACTGCTTATTTCATTATATTCAGTCGGACCTTTACCTTCTAGTAATGTTGTGTCAACAACATTGTAACCCTTGGGTACTCCGTAACTTTGCTTACCACCATACAGTCTTCTTTGCCATTCACTATGATTTACTATACATTTATCAAACTGTTTAATAAATGTTTCTAAGTGATCTCGGTCATATGTTATTTCATCAAATATCACATGTTTACTATGTTCTATCATTTAAAGTAGTCCTCAGTGATAACATAGTCTTTATACTTTTCAATACTACGATCTAATATTGCTTGCCACTTTGGAACATTCAATGTACCCATTGGCATTAGTTGTATACGTTGTGTTGGGTGATATCCTGCATCTGCACCATGTTCATGCACTGTGCCATCATATGCCATACTGTTTGTGTCTGGAGGCAATTGCGGATATAGTCTAGTTTCTGCATGGTCTTTTGTAAAGTACAAGTGTTCGTTGCGCCAATCTACATGACTCCATCTTACTCTGACTTGACTAGGCTCTTGTGGTTCTAATAAATGTCTTAGTGGTCTATACTCATCATAGTGTGGACCAACACCATGTGCATCTCTGCCAACAAAGCCGACCCAGCGTATATTATCCCAAGGCATTGCTTCTAGCCATTCAACTACTTGTGGCATTTCATCATGCATAAATTCTTCCCACTCGCCTGCAATATCAGCACTGTGATAACTACCTTCTGCTTTACAAATAATTAAGTTTCTATAGTCATGGTCATTGACTTTGTCTAAAGTTTTATCATATTTGGTATGCCTAGAACTGTTTAGATCTTCAGGCTTTTTGTCAAACCACGGACTAGCTGTACCAATTGTTCTACCTTCAGCTACAGCTTGCCATACTTCCCATAATCTATCTAGATCCAATTCAAGTTTAGGTAAGTCTAAGGGTGTCCAAACTACACCTTTATATCCAGTATATTTTTTATGATAGTTAACATGCTCGTGATGTCGAAGTTTATATTTTTCAATATCGTAATGTGGCAGTGCCTGATCTTTATTGAGGACTGTTTTAAAATTATTGTGCATATTGTTCTCCGTTTAATATATAAGACAAATCTAATCTGGCTACGTTTCCTTGTCTTCGTCTGACTGTATATTCTTCGTGGGTACTGTTTGCAATAAAGAAACAATCACTTGGCGTTAAAGAATATTCTTTGCAAATTTGATATTGTTTTTCTTTATACATATTGTATATATCATCTATTTTAAAGTTTGCTATTACAGCAAGACATATCTCTACACTTGTATAATTCCAAGCTTCGACACGTTTCATAATACTAAGGCTTTTGTGTGGCTGTTTTGTAAAAACTAAACCACTGCGTTGTCCTATCAATCCCCAGCCTTTGCTAAAACTAAACCATACTTGTTCAGTGTTTACAGGCGGAACGATTGTTTGTATAGCAGTCGAACCTACATATGCACAATCCAGTATAACATCATTTTGAATTTTGTCAATATCAATTATGTTGCCGGTAGCACACGCAGGATTGCTAATGTAAAGCAAAGTATCAGGTTGTATTACTTCTACACTAGATGCATTGCCTCCTATCATTTTAGCATACTCATAGTCACCCTGTAAGTATTGCCAAGGTCTTGTTTCAGTTGCTATCCATTGGTTGAGTGCATCAGTTACTCCGTTAACAAAGTAGCAGTGTTTAAACTCTGTAAGGTCAATTATATCTTTAACCCATTCTCTATATTGCTGTTCTAATAGATCCAAACGTTTTTTTGCAATTCCATTTCCTCTTGTATAATTTACTGGAGTAATTGTATTCAATAAACTTTGTACCTGAGGTATTTGCGGTGCTTGTACCCAAGGATTCTTTTTCATAATACTTTTATAAAGTTTATTCATCTACACCTACTGTAAAAATACTAATGCCAATTTTTCTTTCAATGCCTTTACTTTTAAAATCACTGCTACAGTGTAATGCTAAACTATCAAAACACAATGCGTCTCCAACACGCCATGGCAATGCTTTATTAATACTAAGCCCCCATAACCAACTGTCTTTAAGATGTGTAAGATAATTATTTTTAAAATCTTCTTGAATAGTACTATAAAGTTTAATGTTTTGTACAGTACTGTAAGTAGATAAAAATGTGTTGTAGTGAACATTCCAACCACTAGTGTCATCACCGTTTACAAACTTAGCAGGACCTCCATAGTAATACTGATCAAAAACCACAAGTTTTATATCATCCGTTGTGCTATATATTTTTAATGGTATAGTAAATGCTTTGTAACAATTTGGATATTCAAATTCATCATCATTGTGTATTATGTGCGGATCAGTAACATCAAAGTAATGCATATACCTAATCTCACAATTGTCAACACGACTTTTTAAAGCAAGTAATAAATTAGAAAATATTTCCAAGCTAGGATCAACTTTAAGTACTCTAGGTCCAGTATTCTTTTCAATAACACTGTCTTGATTTGCAAAATAATAATCCAATAGTCCCTCTGTTGGAATATCTGGTATACTAAAAGGATCTCCCTGTCCTTGTTTAATTTTGTCTATTTGTTGTTGTGTACGCATTAATAAAACTTTAAACAGCTCATAAGTTTCATAACATTCTCCCAAGTTTTAGGAACATTTAGAATTAGATGTAAACTGTCGTTGCACCAGCTGTGAGTTCTATGTACTTTTCTAGTATCAACGAAATAGGTTTGATTGGCTACGATTGTTCTCCGTTCCTCTCCTAACCACCATTCATAACTGTGCATGTCACTGCCACTACCTAAGAATGTTATAATTCTAAAACAATCTCTTGCTAGATAAGGACTATCTCTATGCGGTGGAAACCAGCCTCCAGCGTTTGCTCTGATAATCATTGTACGTCCTAGCTCTCCCCAGTAATCTAGTAGAGGGTGTATACTGGTTAAGTCTCGATATGCTTGAGTTGGATATTTAAAGTCTCTTTCATATAGCATACGACCTGCACGTTTAATTGCTTCTGGTCTACTTAAACTGTCTGTTGGTTTATCACCTTCTAAGCCTACTAGTAGTAATCCTTCTCTGTCATTGCTTATACCTTCTCGTCTTAGATAAGGTACAAATTGTTGTTGCTGTATCTGAGATGCAAATAACGAACCGTCAAATGGCATATGTAATGCTTCAAAGTCTCCAAGTGCTTGTAGTTGCAGTTCGCATTTAATATCTTCTGCTGTGGGTTCTAAACTTTCTGGATTTTCTTTCCAATAGCTGTAGTAATCACTTTGACTTCTATTAGCTTTGGGTGTTAAGTTTAATTCATTGCCGTCTTTGTCAGTTTTCTTTAGGTCCATTTTTTTATCCTTTAATAATATCTGTATACAGCGGGCGAGGGTAATGATCTAATACATCATCTGGAGCAAAAGGAATTGGTTTAGTTTTACCTACTCTGGGATCAAAATAATCATGTCTTACACCAGTATCTTTTCCATAACCAATTCCCATAATAAATCTAAAATCCAATGCTCTATTATCTTCTGCTAGTTTAAAGATTTCGGTTGCTCTTTGATAGTTGTTGCATATGTTTTGACACATGCCGCTTTGAATTCCTCTATTAGCTAGTGCTAACATTATATATGCTACAAAAATTCCTATTTCTAAATTTTCACTCTGAGTCTGATCGCCATGCGGATCATTTGTTCTCTGATTACCCAAGCCATGTCCATCAAACGTTCCTCTATAACTATTCTTTTCATATCTTTTTTCAGTATCAGCACAGTATCTGGCATTGAATCCTAATAGCCACGGAGCAAGTACTTGTGGGTTGCCTCCGTCTACCTCAGCTTCTAAGTCTTGATTTCTGTGACAGATAGTCATTATTTCTTTGCGTATGTTGACATCATCATTTCTCAATAGTCTAACTTGATATGGAAATTGTAAATTTTTACTAGGAACATGTTGATAAACTTCATTTAATACTTCATCAATTATTGATCTGTCGGGTATCCTATCTTCATCCCATGCAAAAGTAGTATGTCTCGATTCGATTATGTTTAACCATTCCATTACATTTTCCTTTTTGGTATTTTACTATCAGCACTGCTAACGCAACTAGGACTAATACAAGGCATAGGTTTATCAAATAATTTAAACCCTGTTTCAATATTGCCCAATGGTGCATCATAACAACTGTAGCTACGTTTAATACTACCGTCTGGCTCACGTATAATAATGCCCTGATATCCGCTGTTACAACTCCAGCCTTTGAATTTATTAAACTCAAATGCATTGAATCTTTCTGCTTGATCCATATACCATTTTTTGCCTTTGCTGTCTTGGAATTCTATTTGCATATGCCATGGCACACTTTTATCATTGCCACTCATAGTGTCTGGCGGCAGTTCGAAACTTGGCCTTGGACGATCGTTCCAGTGTCGCTTTGACTCAGTATATGCCATTTGCGGCATTCCGTTATACAATCGCTGTAGCATTTCATCCGTGTAACCGTCCACGACTCTTGACGCCGTTGGGTCTGATTGCGGCTTGAGTGTAACGTTGATTCCTTGCTCGTGGAAGAACATTGCATTATCCCAATCCTTTTCAAACCAGTCCGGGACCATAACCATGTTAATAGTAACTTGAACATCATATTCCTGACACAGGATTAACTTATTAGCAAAGTCCTGCATTTTCTCTTTAGTATTTAAGTGTTCTGTATGCAAGCTGGCGGTAATACTAGCTCTATGAAATGGTTTAACTCGTTGTACATAATCCTTAAACCATCGCATGTTGCGACTACAGTTCGATGTCATGTGGACACTAGTATAATTAGTGTTGTGGACATCAGAAGCCAAATGCCCAAGGATGTCCAAGTATCCTGGGTGGAAAGTAGGCTCACCGCCAGATAGAGAAAAATGAAAACTGTTAAAACCATTAACACGGGCTTGCCTCTTTATCTCATCGATCGTAGAAAGACATAGCTCTGTTGGCCGGTGATCTTTACGATCTGATCTGGCGTATGGCCAACAATAACTGCACTTATAGTTGCAAAAGCGACCAAGCAACCAACTGACAGTAAAAATATCTCTGTACAACAATGTTCTTTGTCCGACCGAAACCAGGTCGTCAAAAGGTATTTTAGTAAAGTCATAATTACTCCATTTTAAATCTTCATTGGATTTCGCCACTTAAACGTTTCTCCAAATATTCTATTACAGCCTCATACATCTTGCTGGGTTGTTTTTTGTTAAGTTCACGCACTGCTTCAAGTTCATGTTGTAAAAATTCTTTTACAGTCCACATATCATATTGTGTCATAGTGTTAAACCTTTTGTTTCTTCAAATATTTCCTGTGCTAACAATTGATGTGTTTGTTTACCAGGGTGATCATTATCTAGTGCTAGTGGATTTTCTACTATTAATTGTAAATAGTCTGTTTCTGTTAACATGGGTGTATCAAAGAACTTGTAATCTTTTTTCATAAAGTTTCTAGCCATTAAATGATAGTTTTTAATTTTTTTACTATTTAAAAATAAATTTGCATAGTGTATGCAATAATGTTGATTCAGTGACATATCATTCTCATCATGCATATGAGTAAAGAATGCTGTTGATACTTGTTGTTTTTCTCTTTCTAATTCGTCTGAAGAAAAATATTTAGGATTAGCATGCCATACTCCCAAACGTAACATATTATCTTTTCTAATAATACAAAATCTGTCTGAAAAACTCCAACATACTACAACAATATCCGTAGGATCAAAGTTGTAGTTTAGAATCTGATGTGCTATTTCTTTATTACTTGCTCCTGGATTAGCCTGATTATCAACTGGTATACCTGCTAGGTCACCAAGGACCTGAGGCCAAGCAAGTTTGCTAGGAGTGTTGTTGTCAGGATGTATGTCATCAAGATATGAACCAAATGTAAGGCTACAACCAAATGCAACTAATTTACTCATTTAATATCCTCTACTATGGATAAAAACAATTCAGCACCATCAGCTACATTAGTGCTCCAATCTTTGATTGCATTTTCATCTGCCATATCACTAATATACTTCCAACTTCTAAAAGGAATATTGTATTGCTGTGCAACATAAGCCAATGCCCAGCCTTCCATGTCAACGCAATCTATATCAGCTGTTACAAACCACGGGTCAGTTTCTTGTACAAAACTATCGCCGGTGCCACAGCGTATCTCAGAATCCGATTGTGATGTCTTAATATTTCCGACCAATGGTTCACTAAAAGGAATACTGCCTCTGGGTGCTTGCGGCTCTGCTATCATATCTCTTTGTATGAATATATCAATTTCATTTAGTCCGCCCACAAGTGGGTTAAGTCCGCCTGCTGTTCCATAGTTCCAAATCTCATCTGGTTTATGAAACTGACATAGATGTTTTGCTAATGCAGTAGCGGCTTGCACTTTTCCAACTCCAGTATAAAGTATTGTAAAATCACCCTTGGGTGCAACAGGTAATTCTGCTTCTAATGCTACACAAATTGTTATCATTCTTTTCTTTCCTGCATGGGATCAATACTGATCTCGTTTATATTAACATATTTTGGCTGATCTAGCAACCATTTTACATATTCAGCGGCTTTATCAATATCCATACACACCCTGTCAGGGTGCTTGTGTTGATTGTTGCTGAGTGTACCAAAACTGATATAACTTACCTTAGGACCACTATGCCATACTCCTATCAGTGCTAAACTGTTTGAATAGTCACGCAATGCTTTCTTTTCAGCGTTGTATAACCAAGCAGTTCCTTTGCTAGTTCTATCAGTTGTACTGCCAATACACACAATATGTGCGAATTTTTTGGCGGTTCTGAGTTCATTGTATACTATATCCAGTAGAACAGTTTGTTGAAAGTGCCATAATGCACTATTAAGTATAATAACATCGTGATGTACAGCCATTTTACAAAATGCTCTACGTCCTTCGTCAGTTCCAAGGTCAATGCCCATACTTTTACTACAAAAAATAGCTTTAGGATAAAGTTTATATAATGCTTGTGCTACTCCTTTTTGCGGATTGCCTGTAATAATCATGCAAATATCTCCATGTTGTTAATATGTCTTGGCAGTATATTTTTAAGTTGATCAAGTTCAGTGCTTTTTGGTG
>Ga0181412_1000269_pt1 | contig 22702 bp, 24 predicted proteins | sample 35SPOviralmetaG_FD_130113 | JGI IMG/M metagenome (GOLD analysis project Ga0181412, IMG submission 130113) | Marine viral communities from the oligotrophic San Pedro Time Series (SPOT) site, San Pedro Channel, CA, USA - 35 SPOT_SRF_2012-08-15 | ecosystem: Environmental > Aquatic > Marine > Strait... | reverse complement strand
CAAGAAGCTTTTGAACTCTGTATTGATCGTCGGCTCCCCGCCAATAATATATAAGTTTTCAATGGTATCCAACTTATCTTCTATATCTTCCCAGAATGGAGCATCCATCTTGTACCAATTTAGCTTACCTCTTTGCTTGTTCCATTTTAGTCTCTTTTTAGATTCTTCACTGATGTCGCTTTCCATAAGTTTTTTATTGTCCGGTATCCATAAACTACTATCATCAGGATTACACATCAAACAGGCTAGGTCACACTTATTACCTAATTTCATATCTACATAACGTATATCAAATGGTGCCGTTCCATCAGCTTCGACCTTAGATAATATTTCATCGAAGTTTATTTTTTCTTGCCACTCTTCGTTTTCCCATTGTCTTTTTGATCTATATCCTGCCTTTTCTTCTTTGTAACAAACTGCACACTCGGGTGGTACTTTACCTGCCAAGAATGCTTTACGCACAGATTTCATATAATCAGTATTCCAGTAATCAGAAGGCCTATCTTCGTATACATAAACAAAATCACCATTTGCTTTTCTGTTAGTGCCTGGTTGTCTATACTCAGGTGTTGTACTACTATTTGCGTGACAACATAATTGCATAGCACCATTTGTCTTGGTACTCAAATGCATAAAAGGTAATATACAAAATTTATCTTTGTTCATTTTGTAATCCCTTTCTATGTTTTTTAACTGCTTCACGTATTCCAACTTTACTATAAACATCATCAATCAAATAATATTCATAATCAGGATGTTCTTTATTGAGTAACCCAATATGCATAACCGGAGTCATTGTTATATTATTTTTTTCACAAACTGTTTTAACCATTGTATTATATTTGTTACCAATAAAATCAGATTCAAATTCTTGCATTTGCCATATACCAATTTGCGATAACCCTAAAGGTAAATGATTATAATTGTTATGTTGTCTAATAGGCAAGTTATCATCATAATTAGAATACCTGATTCCAGTTCTCATATTGCCCATTCCTATACCTTTTGACAAACTAAAACACACTTCTTTAATACAAGGATTGTCTAAAGTAAATGTTTTGTTCCAATAGTGTGTTCCAAACCAAGCACAATCAATTAGAACAGGCACATCTAAACTTGTACAATCGTTCAATACTTTTTCTAAAAATGGTGGTTCTGCACCATTGCCACAAAATGGTAAACTTATTACTACCCAGTCATTACTTTCAATTGGCACATAATCGCCATTTTTGGTGTCAATAAAATTCCTTTGTCCTTGAACTCTTTTGTGATATGCATATTCTCCTCTATATGTTCTTAACCTACGTTCTTTGTATCTATAATATGCTTCATCAAATGCTTGAGTGGTGCCGTGTATCAAATCTTTACATTTAAAATTTTGTAAATTTTCAAACTTCAACATAGAAGAATTATGTATCCATTTTTCAATAGTTTCTAGATATTCATCTTTAACATCAAAATAACCTGACTTGCCTAGCCACTCTTTCCAAGGAGCATTATATAATCTTTCCTGAAATTTAGGATCGTATATAGCGGCGTGTTTTGTTAAAAACAATTCTTTGTTAAGGTTTATATTCATACAACTCCTTAAATCTCGGGCTTAATTTAAACATATCAGTTTTTTTATATTGATCCATTAACATAAATTTTCTTTTAAATGCTCTGTGATGTTCATTAGTCCATTTTGCTCTTTGAGTGTATTTGATCAAAGTTTCAATGTTTAGTTTTGCCTGTGGAATATGACTCCAATCTTTTAGCAAATCATTTAAATCATCGAGTATATAATGTTTCATACTATCTGGCACAGCTTCGAGTGTTATACCTGTACCATCACAATTAATCATAGAGATATTATCACCTCTTGATACAATTTTTTTAATATTTTTATTCACATAAAATAAATCAAACAGTTCCGGTATCCACTCTTTTGCAGTGAAACAGTTTGCCACCTGCCAAACTAGATTCATACTAAACCTAATCCTAGGATACTGGTCATTGTATCTTTCACCAAATTCTAACATATGACCTTTTACTGCTGACCATTTAGCTGGTCTTCTAATGTATTCATACGTTGGTCCTGTTGCATCAATGCTGGCATTTATTTTAGCTGACTTAAACTGCTCAAACATTTTGTAAGTCTTATTGATGTTAGTAAAATTTGTTGTTATTTTTAGATCTATGTTTTTAGCATATCCTTTGTCAATGCAATATTGAAAGACAGAATGAACTTTTTTGTTAATGGTAGGTTCTCCACCTAGCACTTTTAATTGTAAAGTATGTTCTCCAATAAGTTCTTTGGTTATTAACTCTTCTTGTTCGACTATTTTTTGCTTTGGTGTTGATGCGTTATGCCAAATTGGATTGATGGGTAGTTCACGCCACATATCTTCAATTAGATTACTATTGCCTGGACTACACATTGTACACATCAAATTACATAAGTTATCCGGCCTATAATCAACATACTTCGGCCTACCAATTTCATTACCTTGATCTATACTAAACTTTTCAACTGGAATATGGTCGTGTGAATCTATATCACTTATTACACCATTGTTTTCTTTCCATCGGCATTCGCTACAGGATGATGGCCATTCCTTATTGAGAAACTGTTGTCTATGTTCTTGTGCCCAATCACTTTTCCAAAAATCATCAATTGTTTGATTAGCTTCCATATGATAATGATCAGTTTGAACACAGCAAAAACCTATTTCAGTTTTTGGTGCATAATCTTTGTTTACTTTAACGTGAGGTCTCACGTATATACTGGAAAATGGTGCCTTACAAAATACGAATTTTTCTTTTTTAGACATCTAAACTATCCACCCATTCCACAGTCAAAGGTCCTAGGCACTTTCTATAATCTTGATTTCTTACTGTATCAATATTAATAAGTGCATCTTTCATTTTTTTTAATGCTTCCTTAGACCTATACTTTTTAAAAATATTTTCATCACTATGATTATTAATCATATACTTCAGCATATCAGTATACATTTCTAAATCATAACCTGTTTTTGCATTTGTTATTTCTATATCACTTAATGCTTTTTCTAAAATATGCTTTGGTAAAAAGCTTGGCTCATTTGTACTATCACTTGGATTGATATGTGGTTGCACGTGAAGTGAAGCTTTATCACCAAATAATTCCCAAATCCAATCTTCAAGCTTTGATATATTTTCTAAATTTTGCATTTGAGCTACACAATTAAAACTAATTGATCTTATGTTATGTTCATTAGTTTTTAAATGTTCTGCAACAACAGTTAATCTTTTTTCAAACATTTTCCAAGTAAAAGGATATCTAATGTACTCATACGCATTTCCATATCCATCACAACTAACTGTCAAATACAAATTTTTAAAATGTTGTAGCTTCTTGATAAAATCAGGAGTAAATCTTGTTCCATTTGTGGTAATGTAAAAATTAAGATTTTTTGCATAATCATTTTCGACTGCATAGTCAACTAATCTAAAAAATTCTTTTGTAATTGTAGGTTCTCCACCTGTAACTTTTAAATGTTTAAGATTAGGCATTAGCTCAATCAATTCATCTACAACTTTTTTTGGTTGCTTGTGATACATATCGCCTCTGTCTTTATCAGCAACACGTCTTTCAAATCCTGGACTTCTTCCCCATTGTGATGGCAATGGCATTCCTTGTTGTTCCATTGTCTGCATATCCTTATGAATTTGTGTTGTATTTGTGTAATCACAATGCCTACAACCTAGATTACATTCATTAGATAACTTTATATCAATATAAGTTATTTTTGGATTACTGTGATCAATTTTATCCTTTTGGTATTTTCTAATATAGTTTGTTCTATAACTGGTGTTACTAGTTTCTTCTTGTCTCCAACAAACATCACACATTTTGTTTTTTACACCTGTTAATAAATCTTTTCTCAATTGATCCATTTCAGGATGTCTGAACCAATCATCGTAACCTAGCTTTTCTATATGATACTCCCAATGGTTGAACAACGAGTCAGAATTACAACAAGGTTTGTATTTGCCATTCAATCCAGCGTGTGAATGTATGAAAGGTAAAGGACAGTATGTTTTAGATTGTTCCGCCATCTGCAAGTTCCTTTTCAGTTTTTTCATCCACTTTGTCACCCAGCTTAATTTCAATGCTGTTATCAAGTGTTTCATCTAAAAGGCCTGCCATATCAGGAAATACTTTTTTAAAGTCAGTATTTCTTTGTGCGTCAAATTGTGTTATGTACTCTCTAAACTCTGGCATTCTCACAGACCAATCTTCCGACATCATAAATTTAACCATACCCTTTAATCTTTTGATACCATAGTCTGCTTCTAAAAATGCTTCTTTGCTTGGAGCACCACTTAATTTCCAATTTTCTTCAAGCCAAGGATAAAACTCCTCATACTTTTGTTTAACTTTTTCTTTAAACCATTGTGGTAATACTTTTACATTTAATTGAGGAGGCCAATATACAAAATGATAATTAATCATTCCTGCACCAAAAGGCCATATGTTAATCTTTTTAAAATTCTGCTCAAGTTTCCATTTTATGAAATCAGGAATATAATGTATATTCAAGGCCTGTACTGCACAGGCAATTGTTACTTCTACTTTATCATCTGTATTATCCAATAGATGAAACTGCTTAACCGTGTTTTCCCAATCTGCTGGAAAACGTATATAGCTGTTCATATCTTCAATTGAATCTACACTATAATGAAATCTTACTCTCTTAAATTTGCTCCAAATCTCAAATAATCTATCAGGCATTTCGACACCATTTGAGTTGTATCGTAATTCTATCTTGTGTGCATAGCCACGTCTGATAACTTCTTCCAGTAACGTGTAATGCTCTTCAATGATAGTAGACTCGCCTCCAGCAAAATATAATTGATACATATGAGGAATCTGCTCGTATAATTGATTCCAAAATGTAGGATTATCTTTATGCCAGTTGTAACCTGCTCCGTGAACTTTTCCTTTGTTTTGCCAGCTCATTGATTCTTTTAATATAGGATTTTTTATTTTAGGATAAACTTCTTTCCAATCCTTAACCCATAGTGATGAATCGTGTGGGCTACACATAATACATTTTAGATTGCATTTAGATCCCATACGTAGATCCAAGTATCTAATCTTAGGTGGTATTGATCCATCTTCTTTAGTGTCTTCGATAATTTCATCTATGCTGTATCTGTTCAACCAATATTCAGTTTCCCACATACGTTTACTCATATGACCTGCATCTTCTTCTTTAAAACATTTCAAACAAGCTGGTGGCTTCTGTCCTGATAACATCTGCTTACGGACATTCTTCATATAGCTGTTGTTCCACGAACTCATTAAATCTGCGTTGTTTAAGTTTGCTGGTTTACCATCTTCATTACGTAATACGCCTACTTGTCCACCGTGCTTCTTGTCATTTGTTGCACCCACTGAACTTGCGTTGGCTGTACAGCACACTCGCATATTTCCGTCAGGCCTTGTTGACAAGTGCATCCAGGGTAAAGCACAAAACGTTTTCGAAGGTAATTTAGGTTTATCTGTCATCTTTAAGTATATTTATTTTTAATTTTACTAGTTAAATTGTTCAGCAAACGGATCAAATTCTTTACCACATTTCATAGAACATACTTTCAGTTTACCGTTACTGCAACCGTCTATATTCCAGCTTTGTTCTATTGAATCAAAAATTCCTGTGTTAAACACTTTATCTAATCCATTCTTTGCATCAAGCATTTGTTTTCCACCTACCTCATCGATATGACTCCATATCTGTTCTACCTTAGGATCTTTATGCCACCATTTGTACATACGACCTGCTGTCCAACAACAAGGTAATGCAAGTCCTTCAGCACTAATATATAAACTACCTTCATCTTTTACTTTACACCAGATTGGTACTTTATCGTAGTATGCATCCATTGAACCATATTTGTCAATCAAAGAATCTTGTTTTGTGAGAGCTTTGTTTACAAATTTTTTATCAGGCTTTTTTAATTCCTGTGTCTGCTTACCTTTAAGGTCAACTGCTTGATGTGATTGCTTTGCTTTACTTGTGGTAGTAATAAATCTACCTGTTTTCTTTGCTTGAAATTTATGTACACCAATTGACTTGGCATATTGTTCAGCTTCTTCTACCTGATGCTGATTGTGATCAAATATTAAATAGTCCCATCTAACTTTTCCACCAGCTTCAATATAGGCTCTCATTGATTGATCAACGATATCCCAATTTACATTTTGCCTATATAGATGATTGGTGTCTTTTAGGCCATCAACACTAAAAGTTACGTCTCCATTCTTACCAATCACTTTTGCTAAATCTTTCCACCACTCAGGTTTTTTAGCACCACCGTTTGTGTGCATATTCATCCATATGTTTGGATTGTGTTGCCTGAAGTAATCAAATACTTCTAAAGTATCTGTGGCAATTACTGGATCACCTAGATTACCACACATATACATTTTTTTTAGTTGTGATATAAATTTAGGTGTAAAGATACTTTTACAATCTGCTAATGTTAGTTCATCTAACTTTATATGTGGATTGAGTGCTCCGCCATTCTGATTCCTGTCGCACATTGGACAAGCGGCCTGACACTTCTGGGTAATTTCTAAGTGTATTGTTTTTATTTGTTCTAGTGTATACATCTAACATTATTTAACGCCGATTCTCATATAACGAGAATACTTGTCTAGATAAAGTTCGCCTTGATATAATACTGTCGTCATTGGTGTTTGCCCAGCAAAATCTATTAAGTTTTTCGAACAATTAATATGTTCTGGTAAATCAAAATAGTTGTTTGTTTGTAATATTAGCAACTTGCCTTTTGGAATTTTGCCATACCATTCATTAAAATCTTCTAGGTGTTCACAGCTTGTATTAATAATAGTATCTGGCTTATCTGTTATTGGGTGACTTAATCTATTATTTGTTTTACTCCAGAATTGCCAATGATGTTCATTGTAATCAACATTCATTATATCATCTGTAATAGCTTTAAACTTCCAATCTTTTTGATGCCAAGGTGCATTAAAATTTTCTGCTATCTTGACACAGCTCTCATCTATATCAAAACTTAATATTTTTTTAATAGTAGAGTTAGATTCAAACAACAAAGTTGCTAGTGTACCGTACCAGCCAGCACATAAAAATATAGTGCCTAAATTAACATCTAACTTGTTTAATTCTTTTACTAGCCATAGCTTACTTTGTATTTGCCCTCTACTTAAACAATCTTCGGCTATCGGAATATTCTCATCATAAAAATGTTTTAAAGACACTACCAATCTTGTATCGCAATACATCTCTAACAGTCGCCATAAACTTTGATAATTTTCTTCATTAACAAGTTTACGTAAGTCTTCTTTGTTATCACTAGTAACTATTCTAAAGATACTATGTAAATCCTTATCAATAAAAGCTCTACGCAAGTCCATAATAACAGAATTATTTGGATATAGTAATTCAAACCTATCAAGTATTTCGTGTATCTGCATTAAATCTTTCCTCCAACCAATCAAAGTCATTTATCAAATTTAACTTTTCTAGGTTATCTTTATGTTCTAGACCCCATTGACGTCCTGCTTTTGCACCTGCAATAGCATAAGTTCCAAAAGGTTGGTCAACACCTTTTGTGCACCAGATATCTAATCTTCCATTTGTTTCATCATCTTTTTGTTCTTCGATAATCTTACTTGATAATTTTGTACATTCTCTAAATGCACTTTTCCAAGTATTAAATGGATCTGTGTTAAATCTTGTGGTATTGCTAACAGGTGGCATTGGTTTAAATTTCTTTGCACCACCAACGGAACTAGTAAAGTCTATCTTCCAATCTGTAGCATCACGCAAAGTGTAAGTTGGAAATAACTTAACACCACCATAACCATATATCAAATCATTAACTGGATTCCTGCAACGCCATACGTGAATTTTATCTAAATCCCATTTGTTTGGTTTATACGTTAAATCAAAGTTGTCATCTAGGTCTGCATCTGCATCTATCACATAAAACATTTCTGTATATGCTTGTCGTGAGCATTGTTGGTGAGCATTAAAAATACCCTTAACACCTTGTACTCTCCTGGCCCAAGGAAACTTTTGTTTTAAATTTTTAAAAGTTTCGTCTGCGTACAGTTCTTTATAACTTAAATGAAATATATCGTATGACATTAAACACGAGTTTCTTCTATCTTATCAATTAGTCCAAAGTCTATGGCTTGTTGAGCTGTCATAAAATTATCTCTTTCCATAGATTGTTCAATTGTTTTAAGATCCTTTCCTGTGTGTTTAACGTATAGTTGGTTTAATACTGCTTTAGTATCTAAGATATCTTTTGCGTGTATTTCGATATCAGTTGCTTGTCCTCTAAAACCACCAGACGGTTGGTGTATCATTATTTTACTATGAGGTAATGCAATCCGTTTACCTTTTGCACCTGCCATTAATAATAAAGAACCAGCACTAGCGGCCTGTCCAATACATACAGTCGACACATCAGGTTTGATATACTGCATAGTGTCATACATCGCTAAACCAGAACTCACAACGCCACCTGGTGAATTGATATACATAAAGATATCTTTGCTAGGATCTTGTGATTCTAAAAATAGCAATTGAGCACAAACTACACTTGCGACATTATCGTCAATTGCACCTGTTAAAAATATTATTCTTTCTTTTAAAAGTCTTGAGTAGATATCATAACTTCTTTCGCCTCTTGAAGTTTGATCTACTACCATTGGAATTAAATTACTCATATGTATATAATACTACCCTTTCCTGTTTTTGTCAAATGTTTAATATTAATCTTGCTTCTTCGCTCATCATTTCTGGACCAAAAGGTGGATCAAATGTAGTAATAATCATACATTGATCTACTCCTTCGACGTGTTCTGTTGCCATTTGTATATCTTCAATTATCTGATCAGCGGCTGGACAAAATACTGATGTTAGTGTATGGGTTATTGTTACCTTAGGTAACTCATTCACATCAATATTATAAATCAATCCAAGATCATAAATGTTAATTGAAATTTCTGGATCATATACTGTCCTTAAATTTTTAATAATTTCTTCTTTTATTTCTTTACTCATAATGATTCAACTCTGTTAACTTCAGGTATGTAGTGTTTCAACATATTTTCAACACCATTTTTTAATGTCATTGTAGAACTCGGACAACCCGAACAAGCACCAAACATTTCTAAATATACTGTTCCATTTTCAAAACTATGGAATATAATATCTCCTCCGTCTTGTGCTACTGCTGGTCTTACTTTTGTATCAAGTAAGTGTTTTATTTTTTCAATAACTTCTTCTTCATTGGTATCTTCACGAGACGGTGTTGTATTATCTTCAATAACCACTGGATTATCGTCTTGTAAGTAATCATTGAGACTATGTAATATTGGTGATTTTAGAACTGCCCATTCAACTGAAGCTTTCTTGCTTATTGTAATAAAGTCTTTACCAAAAAATACATCTTCAATTCCTTCAATGTTAAACAATATTTCTGCTAATGGAGATTCGCTCACATCTTGGTCTTGGTGATAAGATCTTGGAGGGTTTGATCCCATAATCTCTTTACCAGGTAAGAAAATTAAAGCATTTGGATTTGGCGTTTTTTCAGTTTGTATAAACATTAATCATTCCTATTTCTAATTATTGTACTACAATATTTACTATTTGTAAAGAGTGATTATTTTTTTGGTATTTGAGCTTCAAATTCTCTTAAACGTTTGTAAACACTGGCTAACTCTATGATTGTAGGCCAAGCTTTCAATAGATACTGCATTGATCCTTCAACCCTTCCAAAGGCTCTTATTATCTGTTGCATAACACCCAAAGTAACTACACCTGCCACAATTGCTGGTGCTAAGAATACATAAGCACTCAAAACGTTTGCTTGTAAGTATGCCATACGTCCTATGTTGAAATATAGATAACGTATATAGCTTTTAAAGTGTATTGTACGCACATCATCAAATAATTCATTAATAGTTTTAGGTCTTACTGTATCATTATCTTCCGCAATAACTAATATTTTTCTATAAGCCGCTTCTTGCTTTTGCAGATCATATTCAACACCAACTAATCTTAATAGCCAACCTAGTCCAATTAAAAATATAGTACCACCAAGTGTCCAAACTAATGCACCTGTAATCAATCCATATTGCCAATCTCCAAAAAAGAAAATCGGAATACCAATAGATAATCCAAATAGTATAGGAATAAATTGAATCAAAATCATTATTGCTTCAATTAAACTTGTGCCTAATGATTCCATAATACGTGAAAACTTGACTGTGTCTTCTTGCACCCTTTGTGCCGCACCTTCTATTTTCCTTGCTTTGTCATATACCGAATGGTACCATTCTACCATTGCTGTACGCCATCTAAAAAGAAAGTGTGCTGTAAAAAAACTTATTGCAACATAAAGAGCAATATAAAATCCTGCCAGTGTAATAAATGATAGTAGACTTGCGAAATATTCTTGTAGTGTAATTGCGTTTGGAGTAGCAAGTGCTTTTTGTATCATATCATAAAAAACACCAAACCATTCATTGATCTTTACATCTATCTTAACTTGTACCCAAAGTGATCCTAATATAATTGCAGAACCTAACCAGGCCCATAAGGCCCATTTTTTTTCAGTAAAAAATCTAAACATTATTCTTGTTCTATTGTTACTTGAAGAGGATGTCCAGCGGATCTAGACATTGTTGTTGCTTCGATTGATTTTTGTTCAGCAACTTCATATGTATATGTTCCTACGATTGCCTTACCTTTTTCGTGAATTAGTTTTGCTAACTCTTCTGAATCATCAGGTTTATGATAGAATATATCCATTAGTAAACTTTGTACAAAGTCTATTGGTGTATAATCATCATTCATAAAAAGAACATTGTATCTACTTGGCTCTTTTATTTCTACGTCCGTTTGTACTTGTTGATTTGTTTTTTCGTCTGTCATTATTTTGCCTGTATTGAAACATCTGGTAAGATGTAATTTAGTGTTTCGTCTGATCTTGAATTTTCACCTTTTTTCATTTCTTGTAATTCTAGTGATTTCAATTCTACCGGATATGGTTGACCAGAAGCCATAGATTGAATTTTTTGTAATTGTTCGTGTAGCATTTCATCATATACTACACTAATATTCCTTGGCTGTCTATCATTAATTAACCATTTTTGCCAAAAGGCATATCCATTGGATTCGTTCCTATCAATAAGCCATATGTAAATTTCTGTTTCGTCCGAGTTAATAGTATGGCTAATGTATGTATATTTTCCAGTTGGGAAAGTTGTTTTCCAAGGCCAGCCATACATTGTTTCTAAAGCAAAATATAAAGCAATAACAGTTGTAACTGCCATTGTGGTAGAAGCAATTTTAACAAAAAGCTTTACTTGTGGTCTTTTGACTATTGCCAATATAACAAAACTAATTAGGATTGCTATACTAATAATGACTGCTATGTGTCCTGTTACTATATCCATTATGGTGTTACTCCTGAGGGCATTACTAGAGCTTTAGCTAAATTGTTTTTCTTTGTTACCTTGCCTTCGGCGTTTACGTAAAATCTAAGAAACGTTTGCTCTTCTCCTGCTTTACTAAAAACTTTTGTGTCAACATACACAATTGCATAAGGATTTAATTTTTCTACTTTAATAGTTACTGGTATTTCATCATTAGGCTTGTATGTCTCGCCTTCTGAGTTTTTAAATGAATATGTTGCTTTCGAATACCAATGAGCATTCACAATATATTCTCCAGGTACTATTCCACGTATTGTTAAATGTTCTTCATTTAACTCAAAACTGATTATTCCTGCATCAGTTGATACTTGGTCATTTTTATCACCTAGGTCATCTCTGTCTAGGTGCATAAGTCCATTATCCTTATCTCTAAAATAAACTATATTGCCAGCTGGGTCCATTATGTATAAATCAATATCATCTTTGCTATCCTTTGGCCAGGACAAAGTAATAATGAATTCTGCGTTAACAATTATGTCACCTTTTTTTGCAATTGGGTTTATTAATAAAAACGCAATAATAAACAACATAGCCAAACCTATGGTTATGTTAAAAAGCAAATCTATAAATGCTATGCTAGTCTTGTATCTTTCGCGATTCATTGGCTTGTTCCATTAGTCTAGCTTTGTATTCAACAGCTCTTTGTTTTATGTAAGTGTCTAAATGTATTTCTAATCTAAAAAATTGTAATTTTAATAATACACTACATATCAAACCAACTAATGTTGTGTATAGAGCCGTACTCATTCCTATACTCATTTTACCCAAACTTTCTTGAACACTATTAGGGTCTGAAATATTTAGATCATTGAATGCTCCATATAACATCAAGATAAATCCACTTACCGTTCCAATCAAACCTAATGTCAAACATATCTCACTTGCAAACCAACCTGTTTCATATTTTGTTTTAAGAGATACTTCAGCATCTAGCCCGTCACGTTTGAGTTTAGAAAGTTTCCAGGCTTCTCGTCCACAGAACGATGATACTGCTCCAAACAATGCTAAAATAACATAAGAAATTTTAGTTTGATCAGCATTCCATACTATTTCATATAGGTTGACTGTACCGAGTACAAAGAAGATTAGAATAAGTGAGCAGAAAAACCACCACCATTCTAGAAAGATATTATATTTTGAAAAAATGGATCTATTCATAATAATATTTAGTATAAACTGTTATTTTAACTTATACAAGAGAAAAGATTGAAAAAGTTAACCTATGCGTCTATACCGGGTACATATCCTTCTTCTGTTGCTTTGAGAAGTTCTTCTACGCCCTCTGGTACTCCATTATCATATGCAGGAAACACTTTAAATTTTTCTCCTGTTTGCTCATCAACACAGGCCGCAATAACCCAATCCCATTTAAAATCACCCTGAACTACAAAGTCCCACGTGACATCATAAACTTGAGGTATGCCTCTTGATTGCAAAGTTAATTCTCTTTTACAAGCTTCCATTGTTTCAAATGTTTTACCCATTTGGAATTCTTCTGCTGTCGCCATTGGGCTTGTGTTCATCATATATGCTAAAATAACAATCTTGATCATAATCTTTCTGTGTGTACTGGAATTACTGGAACTGCCTGCAACACATTCCTTTCTTCAGGGTAGGTATATGGCTTCTCCATTATAAATGACTCTTTGATTTTTATGTTGTTGTTTGCACAACCAACAGCCATTACAAAGAATAGTAGTACCATAAATTTCATATAGTAGTACTTATCTATAATTTCCCCCCAATTAAGGGGGGAATAACTTTACTATTTGCTATCTTTTTTATCTACTTCTTCGAAGTCTGCATCAACAACATTATCGTCTTTTGCTTTTTCTTCTTGTTGTGGTTGATCTTCTTGTTGTTGCTTGTACACAGCTTCGCCAAGTTTCATTGCTGATTCAGTTAAAGACTTTACTTTATCTTTAATATCATCACTGTTGTCAGATTTTAATGATTCCTTTAATGCATTAATATCTTCTTCAAGTGTTGTCTTATCTTCAGCTGACAGTTTTTCTCCGTGCTCTTTTAACTGCTTGTCAATAGAGTGTACCAAAGTATCTGCTTGGTTCCTAACATCTACTGATTCTCTTTTCTTTTTATCAGCTTCTTTGTTGGCTTCTGCATCTTTGACCATTTGTTCAATGTCAGCATCACTTAATCCACCTGATGCTTGTATCTGTATCTTTTGTTCTTTGCCAGTGCCTTTATCTTTTGCACTAACATTCACAATACCATTGGCATCAATGTCGAATGTAACTTCAATCTGAGGAGTTCCTCTTGGCGCAGGTGCAATACCTACTAGTTCAAAGTTTCCTAACAGTTTATTATCTGCCGCCATTTCTCTTTCACCTTGAAGCACTCTGATTGTTACTGCTGATTGTCCATCGTCTGCTGTGGAGAACACTTGACTTTTCTTTGTAGGAATAGTTGTATTCTTTTCAATTAGTTTTGTTGATACACCACCAAGTGTTTCAATACCAAGTGATAAAGGTGTAACGTCTAACAACAATACATCTTTAACATCACCCTGTAAAACACCAGCTTGTATACCGGCACCAATTGCCACCACTTCATCTGGATTAACTCCTTTGTGTGGGTCTTTGCCAAAAAAGTCTTTTACTACTTTTTCAACCTTGGGCATTCTAGTCATACCACCTACAAGAATAACTTCTCCAATATCTCTAGCATTTAATCCTGAATCTTTTAATGCTTTCTTGCAAGGTTCTAATGTTCTATCAATTAAACTATCAACCAATGCTTCAAATTTAGCTCTTGTAAGTTTAAGGTTTAAATGTTTTGGTCCGGATTTGTCTGCTGTAATAAATGGTAAACTAATATCTGTCTGTGTTGCAGATGACAATTCACATTTTGCTTTTTCCGCCGCCTCTCTTACACGTTGTAGTGCAAGGTTATCATTTTTTAAGTCAACACCAGAATCTTTTTTAAATTCATCTACTAGATAGTTAACTAAGACATTATCAAAATCCTCACCACCTAATGATGTGTCACCATTAGTTGACTTAACTTCAAATACACCATCACCTATTTCTAAAATAGAAACGTCAAATGTACCACCACCTAAGTCATATACTGCTACCGTGCCTGACTTCTTTTTATCTAAGCCATATGCAAGTGCGGCCGCTGTTGGCTCATTTACAATTCTTTCAACTTCAAGTCCTGCGATTTTACCTGCGTCTTTGGTTGCTTGTCTTTGTGAGTCATTAAAATATGCAGGAACAGTAATTACCGCTTTGGTAACTTCCTGGCCTAAATATTTTTCAGCAGTCTCTTTCATTTTTTGCAAAACAAATGCTGAAATTTGTGAAGGCGAATATGTTTCCCCTTTCGCTTCAATCCAAGCATCTCCGTTGTCTGCTTTTACAATTTTAAATGGTGATGTCTGTATATCTTTCTGTACAGAGTCTCCATCAAATTTTCTTCCTATTAATCTTTTGGTTGCAAAAATAGTATTAGTTGGATTTGTCACCGCTACTCTTTTAGCCGGTGTACCTACTAATCTTTCATCACCAAATGATACAACCGAAGGTGTTGTTCTTGTTCCTTCAGCATTTTCTATAACCTTGGCACTTTTACCCTCCATTATGGATACGCAAGAGTTTGTTGTACCTAAGTCTATTCCAATTATTTTACTCATATTATCTCCTTTACGCCTTTATATGTAAGCACGTTTTTTTAAATTACGACCTTTTAGAATAGGGTGCTATGAACACCCTACCCTTAATCAAGTCTTTATTTGATTTCAATAGTTCTTGGTTTTTTAGACTCTGGAATAATTCTTTCCAAAGACACCCTTAATAAACCATCTTTTAGTTCTGCACCATTTACCTCAACATCATCAGCAACTGTAAAAGACTTGGTAAACATTCTTTTAGAAATACCTCTATGAAGTATTGCATCATTTATTTCTTTTTCAGTTTCTTCTCGTTTGATTGATTGTACAGTTAACACATTATTTTCGTATTCAACATTAATGTCGTCTTTGCTGAATCCTGCTAGTGCTAATTCAATATCATAAGTGTTTTCACCTGTTCTTACAATATTGTATGGTGGATAGTTTACAGTTGGAATGTTCATAACATCTCCATCTAACACACGTTCAAAATGGTCAAATATGTTATCAAACCCAATTGTTATTGGTCTTAATTGATTAAAAATAGATAGATTGGTTTTCATAATAACTCCTCCTTTAAAGCAAGTTGTTTGTTTAATGTAGATCCTATCTAAAGCAATCTACAAAGTTATTTATATTATATAAGCATTAATTTAAAAAAGTCAAGAGGGGAGAAAGAGTTTTTTTCCAACTCCCCAAGAGCTTCCAATAATGTTATTGAAAAAGTCTTAATTTAGAATGTAAATTTAAGACCGGCTGAGTAACTATCTGTATCAATTGATGATCCAGTTTTATCTTCACGTTGGAATTCAACGTAAGTGGATAAACTTTCAGTCACTGAGCTTGATGCACCTGCTGTATAAAATGAAGATCCATTTTCTATTTCTCCATATCCACCAGTTACAGTTAAACTGTTACTAACAGAATATGATCCAACGATTTCATTTCCAGTTACATCTGTTGCGGCATCCTTTAACGTGTAAGTATAACCTACAGTTAGTGGAAGACCAATTGATGAAGCATCTGTCGTAAATCCTAAACCATAATAGTTAATATCATTAACATTATCGTTGGATATACCACCTGATACTTTTACACCTTCGACTTGATATGTTACTGTACCTTCTTGTACATCAACACCATTTTCTCCAGTTGATCCATCAATTTTTGCCAAACCATCAAATGTGATTGAGCCTATTGTGTTTGAGTATGCGATAGTATTTGTATCTCTTGCGAACAAATTCTGATCAGCACTCGAACCATAAACTTCAAATACATCTGTGTGTCCACTTACGTTGTCTGTAAATGGAGATGATTGACGTCCTGCTGATAACGATCCAATTGTTCCGAAGTTCAAACCTACTAAGGCCAAACGTGAATCAAATGGATTATTATTCGAGTCATCAGTATCAACACCAAGTTCTAGTTGACCAAAGCCAGTTATGCCTTCGCCAATTCCTTCACTAATATTAATACCAACTTTAGATGAGTTGTTTTCAGCTTTCATATAGCTTTTACCTTGAGCATTCTCATCATTGCTTAACTTGTAATTAATATCACCATAGATATTAATATCCGCGGCCTCGGCCGGGGCAGGTTTAAACAATATATAAGCTACTACAACGACAGCTATAACAATCGCTCCTACATATATATTTCTCATTCTATTTCCTCCTAGGGTTATTAACCCTTTTTGAATTTGCAACATTTACGTTACACGATACAATATAGTGTATAAGTTGTATTTTGTCAAGTATATATTGTAGGTTGTGTAAGTTATTGTTTAGGATGAACTAAAAACGTTAGAATTTAGCCATATCAAAATCTAAAACTGTGGCAACAAGATGAACTCTGTCTTCTTCTCCACCATTGAATGCATTGTGATATTTTGTGTTGTCAGTCACCCATACAGATCCGTCAGCAGGCATATGATGAACCACATCATCAACACACATACGGGCACCATAGTTTGTAACTATAGGTATATGTAATCTTGGTTCTGGATCTCTATGCCAACTCAATGTTGTACGTGTCAACTTCCAAAGCAATCTAATTCTACCAATCTTATATTTTTTACAAATTGCGTCATACACATCTTTGAAATAAGTGTCTTCAAATAGTTTTACAAACTCTGAATACTTTGTTTCATCTATGGGTTCTTCACGTTGAACTTCATCGTATGTGCTGTCTGGTTTGGTCCAAAACAATCCTCTAACATTTCCACCTGTTATTGAATTTGCATCTCCTGGTATCTGTGTTAGACAAATTGCGTTTATGTCTCGCTCACCTAATGGTGACTGTCTTGCTACTCTTGAATCAACTTCTTTCAAAGCTGATTGCATTTTATTAATATCAAACTTTAAGTCTGGGTCTATATAAAAGCCTTTAGGCATCAAATGTTATTCCTTGTGCTAATGGTAGGTCTTTACCATAGTTTGTTGTAACAGTAGTTCTTTTCATATACTGTTTCCAAGCATCAGAGCCTGATTCTCTTCCGCCGCCTGTGTCTTTTTCTCCACCAAATGCTCCGCCAATCTCTGCTCCACTAGGTCCTATGTTAATATTAACTATTCCACAATCTGAACCTTGTGCAGAAATAAATGTTTCAGCTTCTTGGATGTTGTCTGTGAATATACAAGAACTTAATCCTTGATCTACGTCATTTTGCAAATGTATCGCTTCATCTAACTCATTATATTTCATAGCATATAGAATAGGGGCAAATGTTTCCGTTTTAACTAAATCACATTGGTCATCTACTTCTACAATAGCAGGTTTTACAAATCCTTCACCTAAATCTGGTAATGGTTGTCCACCGTGTATTTCATATCCTTTTAATTTGCAATGACCTAATATTTTTTGCATTCTATCTAATGCCTGTTGATTTATTAGTGGTCCTACTAAATTTTCTCTTTTTATTGGATTCCCTATAGGTAGACTTGAATATGATTTCTTCAATCTTTCTAATAATTCATCATATTTTGATTCGTGTACTATTAGTCTTCTCAATGTCGTACATCTTTGTCCACAAGTTCCTACTGCACTAAAAACAATAGCTCTTACAGCCAGATCTAAATTTGCGTGTTTGGATACAACCATTGCGTTGTTTCCGCCTAATTCGTATAGACCTTTGCCCATTCGTTCTGCTACTAATGGTGCTAATGCTTTACCCATTTCACAAGAACCTGTTGCACTCAATAAATTAATTCTCTTATCCTGTGCCATCCATTTTGCTTCAGCAACATCACCATCAACAATTTCTAATAATTTACGTTCATCATCTGTTTCTACAGTTTCGTCCCATATCTTTTTACATAGGTATGACACTTCCATTGTTTTTGGAGATGGTTTCCAAACAACACTATTGCCACATACGATTGCTAAACAAAAATTCCAACCCCAGGGTGCAACTGGAAAATTGAAAGCCGTAATTACTCCAACTACTCCAATTGGATTCCAAATTTCTTGTAGTCTATGATCTTGTCTTTCCGAAGGCATTGTTTTTCCATAAAGTTGTCTTGATAGTCCAACTGCAAAATCACACATATCAATTACTTCTTGTATTTCACCTATGCCTTCTACTAAAATCTTTTTACTTTCTTTAGTAACACCTTTTCCGAGCGATACTAAATTTTCTCTTAATTTGTTTCCAAACTTCCTTATCAGCTCTCCACGTACAGGTGCAGGAACCGTTCTCCATTTTTTTTGCGATTCGATTTGATCATTTATTATTGTTGTGTATTTTTTTACGTCCATAACTACTCCATTATTAGGTTAACTTCTTTTCCTTCTTTTGTATTGCTAGGTAAGTCACCAAACAGTTCTATATATTTTTCTAAAACTTTTTTATAGAACAAAGTACTGTCGTGATTTACTTTTTGATTTATTTCAGATAAAGATAAGTTATCAGCATTTTGCATTACTACCAAAGCTCTAGCTGATTCTTTTTGTAACGTTCTTAAATCTAAATTTACCTTATTGTTTTTTTGTACTTGCTTGTTATAGTCAATTGCTGTTTTAATTAGACTTAAATCGCTATTATTTTTACTTGCTGTGTCTACTATTGCTTTTGTATCTTTAGGAAAGCAATGACCTCCAAAACCTCTTTCATCTGTAATCTTTGAATGACCTTCACCAATCCTATTATCATCTGTAACAATTTGTCTAATTGCTTCATAATCAACAGTTCTTATTTTTTTGCATAAGTCAAATACCTGATTAAAGAAAGTAACTTTGGTTGCTAAAAAACTATTTCTAAAATACTTTGCTAATACTAATTCTTCAGCGGTAAATTCTTTGAACTGCAATTTAGGATTAATGTTTGAAAATAACTCTTTCCAAAATACGTTACCATTGCTAAAGTACATTACTTTTTGATTTTGAAAATCGTCTATTGCCGTCTTGGCTCTTAAAAATTCTGGACTGAATGTGATTCTCAATGGTGCTATAGATTTTCTTATTTCTTTCCACCCTTCTAAACTTATTGTACTCTTGATCAATATAGGTACTTCCTTGGGTGTTTCATTTATGACTTGTATGACATTACTAACATCACAAGAACCATCTGCTGACTCAGGTGTTGATACACAAATAATAACAGCAGTAGGATTGCTATTGCTAATAGTGTTTTTATTGAAAGCTGGATCTACAATAGTAACATTGTGATGCTCTTTAATAAAACTTTCTACTGCCTTACCAACATATCCATAACCTGCTATAACAATGTTCATTATCCTACAGATCCTTCAAGTGTTACTGATAACAATTTATTGGCTTCTACTGCAAATTCCATTGGTAGCTGTTTAGTTACTTCTTTCACAAAACCATTAACAATTAAGTTCACAGCATTTTCTTCTGTCATACCACGTTGTCTTAGATAAAATAATTGTTCTTCTGATACTTTAGATGTTGATGCTTCGTGTTCACATTTGGCTAAATTCGTTTTACTTTTAATGTATGGTATAGTGAGTGCCGAACAAGTGTCACCAATTAGCATACTATCGCATTGAGTGAAGTTTTTTGACTTCTTAGATTCCTTGCCCATAGATACTAAACCTCTATAAGTTTGCTTTCCGTGTTTTGCTGAAATACCTTTTGAAATAACAGTTGATTTAGTATTCTTACCAATGTGAATCATCTTAGTACCTGTGTCTGCCTGTTGTCTACCTGTTGAAACTGCTACAGAATAAAATTCTCCAATAGACTCATCTCCAATTAATACGCAAGATGGATACTTCCAAGTTAATGCAGATCCGGTTTCTAACTGTGTCCAACAAACTTTACTTTTCTTACCTATACATTTTGCACGTTTGGTTACAAAATTATATATACCACCTTTGCCATTTTCATCTCCAGGATACCAATTTTGTATTGTTGAATATTTTATTTCAGCATTATCTAAAGCAACTAATTCAACTACTGCGGCGTGTAATTGGTTTTCATCACGCATAGGTGCTGTACATCCTTCTAAATAAGACACGTATGAATCATCTTCACATATGATTAATGTTCTTTCAAACTGACCTGTGTTAGCTTCATTGATTCTAAAGTATGTCGACAACTCCATAGGACATCTAACACCTTTAGGTATGTACACAAATGATCCATCTGTAAATACTGCCGAGTTCAAACAAGCAAAATAATTATCTGCAGATGGAATTACACTACCTAAATATTTTTTTACTAATTCAGGATGTTCTTGTACTGCATCTGAAAACGATCCAAATATGATACCTTGCTTCGCTAAATCTTTCTTGTACGTTGTTGCTATCGATACTGAATCAAAAACTGCATCAACGGCCACGCCTGCTAGTGCGGCCTGCTCACCTAATGGAATTCCTAATTTATCAAATGTTTTTAAAACTTCTGGGTCAACTTCGTCCATAGATTGTAGTTTAGGCTTTGGCATTGAGTAATAACTTATTGCTTGATAGTCAATTGGTTTGATGTCTAACTTTGACCAGTCAGGTTGTTCCATTTTTAACCAATTCTTATATGCTCTTAATCTCCATTCCAATAACCATTCAGGTTCTTTTTTAAAACTTGAGATTTTCCTAATAACATCTTCGTTGAGACCTGGGGGCAACGTGTAGGCTTCTACGTCAGTAGTAAAGCCTTCTTTGTATTCTTTGTCTACTTGATACTCGTCTATCATTATTATTTTAACTCGACTGTTCCGCCAATTTCTTCTAGTTGTTTTTTAATTTCTTCTGCTTTTTCTTTTTCAATATCTACTTCAACGTCTTTAGGTAATCCTTCAACAAACTCTTTTGCTTCCATTAAACCCAATCCTAGTATTCCTCTAATTGTTTTAATGACTAAAATTTTCTTACCTTCCGCATATCCTGTTAAGTGAACTGTTGCTGTTGCTTTTTCTTCAACTGCTCCACCATCTGCCGCAGGTGCTACTGCAAGTGCCGAAGTATCAATACCCCATTTTTCTTCTAGTTGTTTAGCTAAATCAACAGCTTGAGTTACTGTTAGTTTGCTCAATTGGTCAACTAATGCATCTAATTTTTCTGACATAAATTCCTTATTAGTTATATTTAATTATATAGTCAGTATTATATAGAATACTTATCTGGAAGTCAATACTATTTGGATAGTTTACGTTTAATTTCGTTCAAAGAATCAACAAAAAAGTCCATTTCTTCTTTGGTATTATATACACCCAAAGAAACCCTAACTGATCCAGTTAAATTGAACTTTTTATGGAATAACATAGCACAATGTTGACCTGGTCTTGTTGCAATACCATATTCATCTAAAAACATTGCCATATCTTCGTGATGTATTCCTTTAACATTAAATGACAATACAGCATTGGGCGTATCTCCACATAGCAATTCAATATCATTATCACTAGATAGTTTTCCATATAGGTACTCAACTAGTTGTTGTTCGTGATTTAATATATTGTCAAATCCAACATCATAGTAAAAATTTATTGCTTCTTTTAATGCTATAATTTCAGCAACAGGATGTGTACCTGCTTCCCATTTTTTAGGACCGTCTGCATATTGAATTACTTCCTGTGTTGCATCAAGAACTGTTCCACCACCACCCTGGAAAGGCGATAGTTCATCCAACCATTTTGCTTTGGCGTATAATGCTCCCACACCTGATGGACCGTACATTTTATGACCACTGATACAATAAAAATCACAATCGATATCTTGTACATCAACTTTCATATGTTGTACTGCCTGTGTTCCGTCAACAAAAACTGCTATACCTTTACTGTGTGCAATTTCGCAAACTTTTTTAACATCGATAATTTCACCAGTTACATTTGATAACTGTGTTATAGCAATCATTTTAGTTTTTTTAGTGATTAAACTTTCAAGTTTATCTACATCTAATGTATAATCATCTTTTAAAGGAAGAAATTTAATTGTTGCATTTTTATGAGCTCGTTGTAAATGCCAAGGAAGATAGTTTGAATTATGTTCCAATTCAGAACATATTATTTCATAATGATCACTTTGAGTTCTGCCAAAACTTTCTGCGATCGTGTTAATAGCTTCTGTGGCACTTTT